>Ga0326511_10001816_pt1 | contig 17522 bp, 18 predicted proteins | sample 0_2496_0518_D_FD_203701 | JGI IMG/M metagenome (GOLD analysis project Ga0326511, IMG submission 203701) | Bovine rumen microbial communities from UC Davis, California, United States - 0_2496_0518 | ecosystem: Host-associated > Mammals > Digestive system > Stomach > Rumen | place: USA...
TTTATCAAATTCTGAAGCGTGCCACTCATTTTCTCTCCTTCCTTCGTGTATCCGAACGGATCGCTGTTTGCCGTCGGGAAACAGTAAAACCTGTATGTGCTTTTCATTCTGTTTTTTATGACTGTCTCGTCTCTCTGATAGGCGGATCTATCGCGCACGGACCCCGTGCTTATGCTTACGATGTCACTGAAGCAGTCATGCTCGTTTATATGCTTCGGTAACGTCCTGAGACCTTCACAGAGAACATATTTCGTATAAAGGCGATAAACACTGCCTGCGTTTCCTTCGTCCATATAGAAGGCTGCTCTGTAGAACCATCCGGAGTTTCGTACATATTCGTACAGCGTCGGGTATTTTGTCTGCTGTTCGTAAAGATTCGCCATCAACGACAGCTCCGCGCAGGCCCCGTCGATACTTCCCTGCTCCTGCAGCGCCAGATTTGCGAGACCTCTTATTTCGTCTTCGGTGAGATCATATTTTCTGTATTCCATAGTCACTCCTATTCAAAAAGAGACACCGCGAAGGATGTCTCTTTAACTCATTCATTATTCTTGTCATCCATCGTCTTCAGGGCATCGACCGCTTTTGACAGTATAGGCACTTCGATTCCCGCAAGTCCCGCGTTCTCGATCAGGGATATCAGCTCGTTTGCGATGAGTGCGATGATCACGGCTGTTCTGAAGTAATCAATCCCCAATACGACGTCTGCATACTGTCCGGCCACGACCATGAACAGCATGAGGACCTTTTTCGCGATTCCCTTGAGACCTGCCACGGAGCTGAGTTTTCCGCTCTCCGTTTTCTTCGAGGCATGAAATACCGCTGCCACGATCACCCCCGTCAGGTAATCCAGAATCATGAATACTACAAGGGCCTGAAGAGCTGTGTCCCATCCGCCTGCGAGCGAAATGAGAGCCCCAAGAACAGCCCCGGTTGCTGTTACAATAAAGCTTTTTGTCATAATGAGATCTCCTTTCTACCATGCCATTATTGCAGAAAAGTTCGATGATTTCTGACCTACTTAAAAAAGCCCCCGAAGGGGCTTTGGCTAACTTTTGACTAACTTACCAATTATGTGGTGTTTGGTGGGGCTGGCATCCTGACTTGCCATTATTGCAGCACTTACACCTTCGTTTTTCTGCCATCTCCGGAAGAATCCTACTAATTAATGCTGCCGAAGGAACATGTTTTCATAACCTTCGTTTTTCTCCCCCTCAAAAATGGAGCTTTTACGAAGGTTATTCTGTGAATAATTGCGCCCGCGCAATATCCGAATACAGCAAAAGAGGGAGCCCGGAGACTCCCTCTTTACGTTATGTAAATGCCCGTTTAGTTAAGCAATTTACCAATCGCAATCGGACTGCTTACTGCTTTGATTTGCATTGCGGCATATTCACCAATAACTCTATAAACAGAATCATCGGATGCGTGTCTTGGAGTTGTTTCTCCTTCAACATAATCAGCATAATCCATGTAGTGATAACTAATTTCAAGGTCTTGCCATGAAATATAGATAAAGTGATACTTCCTAGCTAATTTATACATAACTGTATCGAGGTCATCAATACTATATCCGTTAGACCAAACTCCACTAAATACATTATTACCAGATGTTACAGGATTAGAGCTATAAGGCGGAACACTGAGTAATATCAGTTTGCACTTTCCATTTGACGTTTTTATATAATTTATCAGATGAATAACAGAACCTGCTAAAGTACCGTCATTATCAGATGAATTTTCAGAACCCAGTTGAACACCAGTCTTTCTAATATCCGAGGAGTTCATCTGAGTTAAAAGATAATCGTAAGGTGCAAGATTTACGCCTGTTATCGTATCGATAAAACCGGGATACGAACTTGATGGACTTATTAAGCCTGTGCTTGAATGCATTGTAAAATCTACGTTTTCCTGTGATACATTAAGCGAAGCTGCTATCTGACCATAGATTGAGTTGTTATACTCAACTAGGTGATTATATGCGTTATTAATCCACACAGCACCACCCATAAAAGAGTTTCCAAGTGCATAAATTTTAGCTTTATTATTGTTTGCAATTCCCGCTCTTGCATAATTGGCTAGTTCATGACCCGGAACCAGAATGATACCTAACTTGGTTTCATTAAATACTGTACCTTCAACAGGTGAAGTATACTGAAAACGGATACTTAACCCTGTTGCGTTGCTTGGGATTGTTATTTCATCCCCGATAAAAGCACCAGACTTAGATAATAATGCAGTTCCGTTATCCGATGCGGATGTATAATATATAACTCGCACAAGGAAGCTATTTGTTCGTGCAAATATTCTATATCTTCCACCTGCTGTTATTCCTTTTGGGAAAGATGTTTTATTTGAAAAGATATTAAATATAATAGCACTGGTTCCCGAAGTAACCGTTCCGCTGATAGAGTATGTCCCATCTTCTTGTTTTACACACAGAACTCCACGAATAGATGTGAAGTCGGGATGTAAGTATGAAAGAAGGTCATAAAATATCTGCTTATTAACTGGATATACTTCCTGTTCTAATGTTTCACTTAAATTTTCGCTGACTTCGGTGATACTCTTAAAAACCACACTGTTTTTGGTATATAATAGCAGGTCATCACCTTTTAGCGTATCTTCTGTTGGAAGTTGTAGCCTTATATAATTTGTCGAATTGCCAAGTGTCACCTTTTTTACAGACGAATCGGCGTACGTTATCTGCAACCTTTCATTTGTTCCACTTGCTGTTGGTGCATTACTTGCAAATTCATAAATGCTTAATTGCAAGGTAGTATCAGGGTTTTCAATCTGAATAGTATCACCGGGATTTACCTTAATGAAAGGCGTTTTTATACGATTAGAACTGTTATAATCAATACCTGTTGCGGCATACATCCCACCCAGATTCCATGTGCCTTGTACATTACCAATCAGTTTATTAATGTCCCCGTTTGTAGCATCTAAATCAGCCTTTACGTCTCCTAAAGATCCATTTAGTGACTCAATGTCCGCCCTGGCCTGCGCGTCTTTCAGGTTGTACTCCGTCCCGTTCGGTATCTTGATTTTACTTAAGTCTGCCATTAATTTGCACCTCCGTACACTAAGGTTTCGTTCACTACTGATACATTGGCCGCAGTCTGGGCGGCCTGCACCGCTGCCGCGCCGGCATCATTGATCTCATCTATCTTATCGTCTGCCGCGTTCATGGCAATCTGTACATCTGTGATCTTGCCGTCCGCGTCCCCGATCGCCGTCTGAATCCTTGCTGTTGCGTCATCTGCGGCCGCTTCGATTTCTTCTTTTAATCCTTCAGCACCCCTCAAGTCTGCGACTATCTCCGCGTGCAGTGCCGCCATCTGGTCGATGTATGACTGCTGCACATCCGTTATCTCTTCGACTGAATCCTCGATCGACCTGCTGACTTTTGTCTTGTATCTGTGGCTCTTCTTTAATCCGGATTCCGTCACCCAGCTGACGACGGCTATCCCCTCACCCTTATAGAGTGTAGCGAGCTGTCCGACTTTCCATGTGAGCGTTGTGCCGTCCTGCTCCGCTGCGTCGCCCGTGTCCCCCTGGTCGGCAGGTACTATATAAGGTTCCCCGCGATACGGATAGTGCAGGAGCACCGCGATACCATTCCCAGCCGCGTCGTGCAGATCTGACAAGTCAAACACAAATTCCGTTACGTTGTATTCTCCCTGCCTACCCAGCATAAGAGCTTCTTTTTGACCTGTTGCTACTGTGTACGTTGTCATTTTTATCTCCTTACTGCATCGTGAGTACCAGTGTTTCTTCTTCAACCGACACTGCCATTCCCAGCGACATCTCAGGATCTAACTTCTGCCGTGTGATCGTTCCATCACCAATCGTCAGGGCGGCCATCTGTCCAGCATCGATTTTGTTCTGTATGGCTGCTTCCAGCGCAGCTGTTTTAAGGGTTGGATTGTTGACATCGTTGTAACACTGGCTGATGCCATCATGGATAGCCCCTCGTACATCACGGCCCTTTTTTGCCGTTGCAATTTTCTGTAAGATCTGTGCAATCGTGCTCATGTCTTTCCTCACTTAGATTATCTGCATAATTAGTCCGCCATCGAGTTGGACTCTCGTATCGCCCAAAACAGTCCATCCGGTTAAACCCTGTGGATGTATGCCGTCTTTATCTATTTTTATTTCCGTTGTAGGACTTCCTTCCGCCCCTCCAGCTTGCAGGTACAGTTCATCCTTTGCCCAGAGCGCTACACGCTTTTTAGCGTCGGGATACGACGGCGACAGGTCGAGCAGACCATAGATTGCATTGTTCCTGTAGCCCCGCAGGAATCCGTTTTCCATAATCGCTTTCTTATCTCCGCTTTTTGTCGTGATTTTACCGCCGTCAATCGTGACATTCGTCATCGTCGCGTCGTTCGTCGTGAGAGCGCCCGTTTCGAGATTCCATGAGTTCTTTCCGGCTACATCCGACAGTATGCCCGCTTTTATGATCGACGCAATCAATGTCCCGGTCAGGATCCTGTCCGCGTTAAATACCCCGCCGAGCGTCCACGCTGATGTATACGGTCCATTGTATCCGGCCTCGGAGAATGCAATGCCCGCCATACTGATCTGCATGATGTTCTGTGCACGATCTTTGTTCGGATTGTCCATGTAAAGATCCCGGAGCCAGCGTCCGTCCGCATCGTACTCAGTGAGTTTATATCCACCTTGCGACCCCGTGAACTGCGCGACGATGCTGGACATCTCCTGCATAATTAATGTTTTGATAGTGAGGTCATCTTTTTTGTAGCTTGCCGCCGTTGACGCCGAAGCCGCTGTCTGCATTGCTGTGTATGTCCCCTTGCGTCGTGTGTTGGCTGACAGCTTCAGTCTGTCGTTCTGCGGGGCTTGGGGATACAGCGTGAGGGATTTGATTGGGAATACCTTATTCATCCCGTAGGGCGGGGCCGTGACTGTCACCTTGTCGCCAATCCGGAAAGCGTCTATAGTGTTGTCGAGCTGAGACAGGTCGGCCGCCGTCAGGGTGAGTTCAAGATCTTCGTACTGAGAATCCTGCAGGTATTTTTGTCCGGCCGTCTTCAGTGCCGCGGGACTGTCGATCTCATCAAAATCTTTTACCGCCCAAATTCTGCCGAAGGTGTTAGCTGCTGCCGTGTTGATCAGATAATCCTTCCCGTTGTTGACGGATGTGATATCCACCCTTTTCTGCAGTACGGACTCCGCCCCGTTCTCATCCTGTATGACCGCACCGCGGGGGATGAGGGCAGTTATCACGCTGTTCGCGGAATAGCTCTCCGCGTAGTCCAGCAAATTCTCCCCGAATGTCACTCCCTGCAGGTTGTCATCTCCGAACTCACTGACCGTTAAGTAGTCAAGATATCTCGTTCCGCCCGTCTTGCGGATCCGGAGTGCGCCGCCGAAAACGTCAATGAGCATCGTTCGTATTGCATCCAACGTCTCGTTGTGGTCAGTGTAAAAACTTATCGACCTGCCGCCTGACGGTACACTTACGATTCCAGGCGTGAACTGCTGCCGTTCTTCCACTTGCTCGTTATGTGCCTGTATAATCCTGCGGAAGAACAGCGACGGACCTATATCTCCATACTCGATCTGTGGCTGTATGGAGTTATGCAGGAAAGCGAGTTCTCCTACTACATAGACATTCCGCATATTGTTGCTATCCCGAGGACACTCCCGCACTTCCCCATTAAAGATTTCTACTCCATCCCTCATCACCGAAATCATGGACTGTCTGAGATGTAAGCTGTTATAATACGGATTTTCCTCCGGCATTTTGAATTCCAGCGAGCCCGCTTCCGAGAGTGCCAGGTTGATCTCCGGATCTATGACCGAGCACTCCGCGTCTCCGGGATAGTATAGGGTTTTCGTTCCATCTAACAGAAATTCGTACATGATACTTCCTTACAGCCTTGCGGCTCTGTAGTCAATAGTAAGCTTTGCAGACCCGGTGAAGGTCAGTGTTACGGCTGACGCGCCGGCAACCTTCAGCTCCGGATAGCGATTTCTTCCCCTCTTCAGTGAGTATGTCTTATTGTTCGACGATGACCTCATCGTCAGCGTATCAGATCTCAGCGTAGTCACATTTATGACCGGCACGACCGGTACTCCGGGAATCTCGCTTATCGGGATCTCGACAGTGTATCCTTCCGAAAAATCAAGAACACCTATGTATCTGTCCACATCCTCTTCGAAGTCGAACGTATCCCAGTCGTAATCCTCTGTTGATGAGAATTTGTCGTATTTGAACGGCTGTGCGATCGGCATTTCGAGCACGAAACTTCCGAGGGTTTTCTCACGGTCCATCTCTCTGAGGTATATTCGTCCTTCCCAGTAATGCGATTCGTCGTTATCAAAGTAGACCTTCGCTATCCTTCCGTGCAGGATGTTCCTGAGACGTGATACTTCTATATCCCAGCTCATCTTCTCCCGAAGTCCCTGAAGTTCTATCCTGACCGGTCTCGACTTATAAACGGGCCGCCCGGTCAGAGCTTCCGAGTAGTCGAGCATCGTATCTCTTCCCGGGACGTCCAGATAATTTGTTTCTACCTCGGGGTCTCCGATGTAGTTATTGTTGATTATTGTCATCTTCCAGTCGTTGAACGTGTGATAAGACTTTGTCCCGACTGTGATCGTCGCTCCGAACGACTTACGTGTTTTTACTGCCATTTATCTCTCTCCGCCTGTCGTGCGAATTCCTCGTTCATCGGCTTGCCCAGACCGCCTATAGTCTTGCCCGTCGAGAGCACTACAGGCCGATTCTGGCCTTCTGCGATCTTCGGCAGGTATTTGTCTACTGCGTTTTCTAAACGTCCTAAAACGCCGTCTAACGCGCCGAACCTGTTCCCGACCACGCTGTCTATCAGGTCTATGAGATGCCCTTCTCCGGATACGACCTCTCGCCCTGCTTCGCCGCCGGCCAGCAGTCTGTTCGCCTTCGCATCATATCCGAACACGGACGGTCCGGTCAGAACTCTGGCGCTGTCCATCGCTTTTTTATACCAATCCACACCTATGGATGGAATGGACGGCGGATTCAGTGAGAACTCACCATCTATTGAAAAATGAGGGAGCGCAATATCCGGAAGATGCCAATCAAAATCAAACAGCCCTTTGATGTAATCGATTGCTCCGGAAACAATGCTCTTCGCGCCTTCCCATATCTCCGAGAATTTATCATGTATTGCATCGAGCGTACTGCTGAGTGTTTCCTTCGCAGTCTCGATTCCGGATGACAGTGTCTCTTTTATGTTGCCGATGGCATCCGAGACCTTCGTCTTTATCGCTTCCCATTTCTCGGCGAAGAAATCGTGTATTGACGTCAGGATCTCTTTTATTTTTTCGCTTATCGCCGTCCATATTGTCGTTGCAGTTTCCTTGATGCCTTCCAGTATCGGGCCAAAGATATCCTTTATGCCTTGCCAGATGGATCCGAAGAACTCCTTGACGCCTGTCCAGGCCAGCTCCCAGTTGCCCGTGAATATGCCGATAAAGAAGTCCAGGACTCCGAGGAGCGCATCACATACCGTCTGGAGTATGGTTGCAATAATCGAGAACGCCGTTTCGAACACCGGCGCCATAAAATTACAGAACCCTTCCCACACGGTCCTTATTGCGCCCGTTACGGATTCGAATGTAATCCCGATTCCCGCAAGACGTTGCGAGACTCCATCTATGAAGCCAGCTATTGTCTCTTTTATCTGAGTCCATGTCGCAATGATGTTGTTCCGGAAGTCCTCGTTATTCTTCCAGAGGGAGACGAACGCGCCGATCAGGAGACCGATTGCCGCTATGACCGCTATGATCGGACCTGCGCCTATCGTCGTGAGTGCCGTTCCGAGACTTCCGAGAGCACCCTGTCCGCTTGCAAGTGCGACTTTCAGCTTTCCGACAGTTCCCATCAGCATACTGACCGCCTTCATGCACGCGCCTATCTTTGTGATCACCGTACCGATCACTATCAGCACGGGGCCGATTGCCGCCACGATTATCGCTATCGTCGTGATCGTTCTTTTCTGTGCGTCTGACATGCCGTTCAGCTTGTCCACAAATCCCTGTACGGCTGAGACTATGTTCCTAACTGTCGGCATCAGGATTTCCCCGAAGGATATTGCGAGTTCTTCCAGCTGTGATTTCAGTATCGTCAGCTGTCCGCCGAGGTTATCCTGCATGACCGCTGCCATGCGTGCTGATTCTCCCTGATATTCCTCAGTCCACTTTTTTCCTTCTTCAAGTGCCTGAGACATCGGTATGATTGCGCCGTCCGTTGTTTTAACGAATGTATCCGAACAGCTGTCGATTGCGGATGACAGCTTGTCGACATCGCCCTGAGACGCATTCATGAGTGCCAGGAATCCGGACATCGCATTCTTGCCCGCTATGGATTTTGCAGTACTTGCCTGCTCTGCTTCGCTGAGATTTGAAAATGCTCCACGGCAGTCAGCCAGGATGTCGGACAGGTCTCTCATGGAGCCGTCAGCATTCGTGACCGCTACCGTCGTGTCACCGATTGCAAGTCCGCCGTCTTTTGCCGCGCCCGCCAGCTCGTTCATGATGGATCTGAGCGACGTACCGGCCTGAGAGCTCTTGATACCTGCATTCGCCATCAGTCCGATGGCTTCCGCCGTATCCTCTGCCGAGAATCCGAGAGCGCCGGCTACAGGGGCCGCATATTTGAAGGTCTCTCCCATCATTGAGACGTTCGTATTCGCGTTCGACGAGGCCGCCGCCAGAATGTCCGCGAAGTGTCCGGAATCTTCCGCTTTGAGCCCGAATGCTGTCAGAGCATCTGTTACGATGTCGGAAGTCGTTGCAAGGTCTTCTCCCGATGCCGCTGCAAGATTCATGACGCCGTCGATACCGTCGAGCATGTCATTTGTCTTCCAACCTGCCATCGCCATGTAAGACATGGCATCAGCCGCCTCAGATGCGGAAAACTTCGTCTGTGCGCCCATTTCCCGCGCTTTTCCACGGAGCTTATCTATATCATCCCCTGTCGCTCCGGATATAGCTGCTACGTTGCTCATGGAGCTGTCAAAGTCCGCCGTTGTCTTGACCGCTGCCGCACCTACTCCGGCTACAACCGTCGTGACGCCCATCATCTTCTGACCGGCTCCGGTTATTGCTCCGCCGACCTTCTCCAGCTTTGAACCTGTCGCGTCAAGCGCTGCTATCTTCTCGTTTGTTACGGCGGCCTCGTTCTGTAAATTCTTCAGCTCCTGCTCTGTCTCGATGATCTCCCTCTGCAGGGCGTCGTACTTATCCTGTCCGAGCGTTCCACTTTCAAGCTGTTCTTTTGCCTGCTTCTGCGCTTCCGTCAGTGATGCAAGCTTTTCTTTTGTGTTTTCTATATTCTCACCAAGTAGGCGCTGTTTCTGCGCTACAAGGTCCGTGTTGCCCGGATCGAGTTTCAGGAGCCTGTCTGTATCCTTGAGGGATTTCTGAACTTTTGATAATTTCGAATTGACACCGGACAGTGCCTTGTCGAGTCCTGTTGTCGAGCCGTTAATCTCGACAGTGATTCCTTTTATATTTCGTCTTGCCATAAAATAAACAAGGCCGCATGTGCGGCCTTATCCTCCTGTCAAAAAAGCGTGATACTCTTTCTGTCCGGCCTTAATTGGATAATCATACGAATCGTTGGCCGATTCTGTTATTAAATCCCATACCATCCCTGTGGACATAAGGTCCATTTCGTCAGCGGATAGTCCGAGCTGTTTGCATCTTAGGAGATACGTTGCTGTTATCACTTCCCTGGTGGTATGGGGTTGCTTTTTTTTGCCTTTGCTGCCTGCTTCTCGTTGATGTTCCAGAGTTCCATAATCTCCGGGAGAATCTGGTAGATCGAGAACGTGTCGAATGTATCTATCCATTCCCACGGATCCGGATACTTCTCCCTGAACTCTATCTGTTCCTGCGTCATCCTCGGCGTCGGGGCCAGTCCCTGATAAGCGAACAGATACGCAATTTTCACGAAATACTCATACACTTCCATCGGAAGCGTCGAGACGCTTATCACCGTATCTCCGTTCTCATCCTTCTCCATGCTCTCTGCTGCTGTTTCCAGCACCGACATATCCTTCATGAAGTCATGCCCCGGGAAAATCGAGTTGTACTGAATCGGTGAGAATGCCGACGCTTTGAACGTGATCGATTTGCCTTCTATCTCAATCGTTTTTACCATCTGTAATCCTCTCCCTATCAGTGCTCTGTCTGTTCAGCTGCTCCGCCCGGAAGTGTGACTGCCGTGAACCATGCGCCCCACGTCTCCGCGTTCATGGACTTCGTGATAGCAGCTTTTACGATCTCATGTTCATCACCGTCGATCGTGACCGGGAGCGGGCTGGCCTTGCAGGTGATGCTCTCCTCATCCGGCTCTTTCTGGTTGTCTTTATTGTCTCCCGCGTCGTTCGTGCGGCTCGCTGTGACGTTATAGTAAATCCAACGAATTCCCTCAACATCTCCCTTGAACTCTCCGCAGAGTGCGAACGGAGCCGGTGTCGCATTGGCGTCCTCGTACTGGATCCCCGTCTTCGGATCCACGACCTCGCCGAGCTGGTCGACCTTGAACTCATCGGAGACCTTCACGAAGTTCAGCGTAATTTCATAGCCTGAATTGTTCGCAGCTACGATGTAATCGATTCCGTCAGCACGGATGACCGTCAAATCTCCCTGCGCTTCCGCTTCGAATGATCTGAGGCCCGGTTCCCGTACCGGTGTCTCGCTGTATGTGATCGTTCCGTCATCGTTCCGCGTTCCCTTGAAGCGATAGCAGTTCTTCACGTCATAATGGTATTTGTTCTTTTTTGTGCTCATGCTCATATCCCTCTATATCTGCATATTGTAATTTATCGCCCACATCTGGACTTCTTCCATATAGCTCGCTGTCCGCTTATATCTGAGCTCTTCTGCATCGAGTACCGCCCTTACGCTGTCCTCTTTTCTGCATACGTCCGTGTCTGAGTATATCCAGATATTCAGCTCTTTAATGTCCAGATAGTCGGACAGCCCGTCCGCAGCCCATGGGACTGGGGCAATCGTGTATTCCATGAACGGAGGCGGAAGTACCTGCAGTTTCTTTCTGCTTATGTGATCCGGGTGATCTCTGTCAAAGTAGATCCCCATTCTCTGGCACATAGCAGCGACATCTTGTTTTGTCATGGCATCGCCTTCTCCATCTCTTCCATGAATATCTTTTCCGTTGTGTCGTCGGATGGGATATGCGGAATCGCTTTGGCCGGCCTGGGTCCGCCATGACCGTTCTGCAGGAGATGTGTCAGCATGTATCTCTTCCTGTTGTGCACAGTCCTTCCGTATCCACCGCGTCCATTGTCTGTCGTTTTCTGTGACGCCCAACTTGCTTTGTATCTCCCCGTCTTTACGGGTGAGCCCTGTTTGGTCATCGTAACGATCTGTTTTGCCGTCCTGTCGACAGCTGTATGGAGCGCTTTATCTGTCAGGTCTCTGTGCTCCTTCAGAATCTCTCCGACCGTCTGCGCGAACTGCTCCGGCTTTATTGTTACATCAGCCATCTATCTCACCCGCTTCCGGATACTCGAACGGCGTTTCTGCGAGCGAGAGGAGCCAGCTGGCCGGCAGTGTGTCATCCTTGTACTGCTTCTGTACTACTTCGTACTGTACGCCCTCGATGACAAATATGTCTCCCTGATCGACCGCTGATGCTTCCGGCACGAGTACCGCTTTGCTGATTTTCGTTCCTTCCGTCATCGCCTGCCAGAATCGCGTCGCGCCAACTGTCTGCACTTTAAAATGCACTACTTCCTGTCTAACGGAGACGAGCCGTCTGTCTTCCGTCACCCATGACGTTCCCCAGCCGTCAGGATATGTCATGAATTTAGAATTACGTCTCAACATATCCCATCGCCTCCGCGTATGCGTCCACGTCGGTCTGAAGTTTCGCGCCTGTGATTTCCACAGCGTAATCTTCCCCGAATGTATCCGCTGCCCCTGCTTCCGCCCTCAGGACGTACTCACAAAGGAGTGCTCCGGATTCTGTTCCCGGGCTGCAGTCGGCGGCAGGATCGCAGTACTTCCTGATGTACTCGATCCCTGCTCCGATCTCGTTTTGCAGCCGTCTCTCGGTGGAATCGTCGAGCGTGTAGGTGATATGCAGGTTGTCTTTTACCATCTGCATAATTTTCTCACCGATTTTAATCATGCCCGTCTCCTCTCAGATCAGCTCTGTTCTTTCGTCTTGACTGTTCCCTTCACCTTGACCGGAAGCGCCGGAGCTTCTACGTTGGTGATGTCGAGATAAACGAAGGACGTGTTGTCGACCGGTGTGCCCTGTCCATAGACCCTGGTCGTATATACCCGGTTGTCTTCGAGGAACTGATACTCATCGGAGTACTCGATGATACCGCTCGTTCCGCCGTTGATCGCGCAGAAGTAGTTCTTCGCGATACCTGCGACAGCCTTGTTCACCGGAACTTTGACGGATGTAACGACCTTTGTCGGGTATGTGTTGCTGATCAGGTCAACGACGCCCACGCCCGGAACGATCGCGTTCTGCACTCTGCGGATCTTCTTGATGTAGTCAACCGGATTGACCACAAAGAGAACTTCCGGAATGGCTCTTGCGTCACCGTTTCCGTCTACCGCGAGACCTGCAACGACGTTCGCATAAGACTCCTCGAAGTCAGCGAGTGCTACTGCCGTTTTCGGTGAGTAGGCGTTGTTCGATACTGTTGTTGTGTCCATCGTCATGCCGATGAACTGTCCATTGCCGTCACCTGCGATGATAGAGCTTTCAAGGCCGTACGCCACGGACTCTGAGAGGATGATCCGGATGTACTGGTCTACCCACATCGGAGCGAATGAGAAGTTGAACTTTACGAAGTCCTTCGGGATGAGGAAGTAAGCGGTATACTTTGCTGTTGTCAGGTCTGTGACTTTGATCTGACCCGTGAGCTGTGTCGAAATCGCGGATCCTACTGCTCCCCAACTGCCAAGCTTCGACGCCATCTGCACACCGTTCACTACAAGCTTTGTGGCTCCTGCCGCGTTCTGGATAACCAGCTCATTAAGGAGCGGGTGTGTCTGTCTCATATCCTCGATCACTCTGTCGATGATCGTCACCGGCATAGCTGTGGTCAGGTCTGTGATTGCCTGTTTTGCTCCGGACTTGACCGCCCCGATGAATTTCTGATACCAGGCTATCTCCTCGCTGGTCAGTGCACGCAGGCCGCGCGACTGAAGGACTACCACGTCATTGATTCCGTGATACTGCTCAAACTCTTTCTCGATCATTTCGCAGATGGCATTCTGCATATCCTGCATAGCCTTGCCCGCTGCCTCGCTGTCGCCATTCTTCAGAGCGGCAGAGAGATCTTCGAAATACTTTGTTGATGCTTCGTTAATAAGGTCTTTGTTCATCATCGGCATAATATGTTCTCTCCTTTATGCTTTGTGCTTTATTGACTCCAGGGCCGCGAGCATCGTTGCACCCATGTCCGCTCTGGTATGTCTCATCATCTGGTTGATCTGCTGCTGACGGAAGAGCTGTTCTTTCAGCTGTTCGATGACCGTGTCTTTGTCTTCCGGTTCTTCGCCCTCGGTCTCTTCCTCAGGATCCTCATGGAGCTCATCGTCTCCCACTCCGACCACATCGCAGAATCCGTACTTCTTGCAGTCATTCGGTGAGAGCATCGTCTCCTTGTCCATCATCTCTTTCAGTTCATCTTCTGTGAGATTCTGTGCTCTTGCCATGTACAGCTGCCTTGACGCCGCTGCCAGCGTGTCGAGCTGTTCAGCCATGCTCCGGAGCTGATCTGCGTTACCTGCGACCGCCGCCCACGGATTATGCAGGAACATGGATGTCCCTAAGCCCATGTGAATCTCATCCGCTGCCATGATGATGTCCATTGCAACGCTGTAGGCCATGCCGTCAACGTAACCGATAATCTTTGCGCCTGCATCCGCCTTCTGTTTCAGCAGGTTGTAGATGGTCACGCCTTCGCCGACCTCGCCGCCGGCAGAGTTCACATGAAGTTCTATTGTGCTACCGTCCGGAATTTCATCCAGCTTGTCACGGAAATACTTCGCGGACGTCTCGCTCTCCTTGTACTTCCATGTGTTCCAGTCAAAGTCGCCTTTGGCTCTCACAGAATCGTACACATAGAGCTTGTACGTCGCTCCTGACTCCGTCTTCAGCTGTTCCGCCCGGAACATGAGTTTCGGATTTTCTTTAGGCATTCTGTTCACCTTCCTTTGTTGCTATCACATCCGTGATATCCGCATAGTTCTTTGTCATCACATGCCGTTGTGACCATTCCGTCATCAGCGGAACATCACCGGCCTTGACTCTTACGTCATCGATGTTCCATGCGCCGCATGCAATCATCTTGTCTGACGCTGTAGCCAGCTCCTGAGGCGTCATGTGGATGATACGGGATGTATCAATCTTCTGGAACGAGCCTGTCAGGACTGCTTCACCGTATGATTTCCGGTTGTTCTCCGTCTCTATGATTGAGGCAATCGGCGATACACCGAACGTCAGGAGATTCTTTGTCAGCTGGGACACATCCGCAACGTCTCCCTTCATGATCTGCGGCGGAATCATGAGCGCCTGTGCTACCTTCTCAAGTATCTTATCGTCGATATCCGATACATCCTTGATTTCCGACGTTGACCTTTTGAGCGCTTCCGAAGTCTTCTGGTCGTAGTGGAAGCCCTTGAAAAGCGGAAGGACCGCAGTGCTCGACTTGAAATAGTCCTTGAACTGCTTGTTCAGCAGCTCCGTATAGATGTCATTAAACGTCCTCGGCGTTCCGTCCGGCTTCGTTCCGTAATTGGCCGTTGTACTCATCGCGTCAATGGTCAGGATTCCGCGTTCCCCGCCTGATTTGATGAATTTATCCACAGCAACTTCCATCAGTCCACAGTACTCTGCTACAAGCTCCATGAGGAGCTTCTGGACGTTCTCGTTCGACAGCCGATAGAAGAGGACATTGCTCATCTTGAATTTCTGCGGGAACGTGTACGGTGATGTGACCATCCCGTCCGTGCTCTGTCCCACTGTCACATCGCGGAAAACATCCTGATACATCGCGTAGTGTTCGTGAGTATACGTGTCCGCTATCAGGAGATCACCTCTCCGTGTCTGGATGACAAGGCACTCATTGTTCAGAATCATATTCTCGACCAGGTGATGTATGAACTGATTCGAGTTTTCGTTCTGGTTCGGCTGGTAGTTCCATGTGTAATACTGGCTCTCCCTGATCTCCTTCCAATCGCGGAATGTCCTGATTTCACAGGAACTGAGAGCATTTGCAATGATGTTGATACCAGTGTGTACCGCGAACTTGTACTGTGCGAGCTCGTTCCACTTTTTTGAAGCCTTGACATACTCGTCGACGTCGCTGGATGTCACCTGATAGGTCTTTCCGCCTAACATTTTCCCCTGTATGAATTTCCAAAAATCTGAGAATGATGGCATCTTTATACTCCGTCAAAAACTGCTATATTCAAATTGATGTCCGGGAACTGGTTCGTCTCAGGCAAAAAGTCAATGCAGCACATTCCTGCGACATATGCCTTGAATCCGTCCGTCTTCCTGAGGCGGGGTTCTATCTTCCCGTAACTCGTATTTCCTTTTTTGTCGATGATCCTCTTCGTGTTGTTGCAATACCAGCACATCATAGGATCCCACCCCGATATCTCGTGATTGATCAGCGCACTCGATATATGCGGAGCGACCTGCGCCTCATCCGACGGCCGCACCAGATACACCCGTTTATCTTCTTTGTTTTCTGGAAATGCGTCATACCCGAAATTTTTTAAGGCTTTGTTAAGCCAGGTGTATCGGTAACTGTCTATCCCGATCATGACGATGTTGTACTTGTACATGTACTGCTCGAACCATGCCGCCGGAATCTCCGGAGCTATCTCGACATCGTCAACGATTGTGCAGTATCCCGCTGCCACCCACTCACGGATCGGCGCGTGTATATTCGGCAAATCCTTCGATTTCGCACAAATGAATGTATGGTGAATCGTGTGGATCTTCTTGCCTTCACGGAACAAGAGAACGCATCCGCAGAAATCGTTAGTCTTCGTGAAGTCAACGCCGCCGACCGCTGCCATGCCGTCCCGTATCTCGAACTCCGGCTCTTTTTTCGTTTGAATGATGTCGTTCCATTCGGCAACTGCTTTCTCCGGATCGCTGATCGGGAAATTGCAGCGTTTTGCCAGGAACTCCGGATAGTAGTCCGGTGTGAACGGCATCTCCTGTATCTCTGCCTCTATCGTCTTCCGGAGAGATGTGAACGAAGGATACAGGATGGACGGGTTCGCCTTCACGATCTTGTGAATGTCCGACCATTCTTCTTCGGCCTCGATGCGGAACCAGTTCGGGAACGTCCGGTTCTGCGGATTGTATTCCCTGAGGATGACTTCCATCTGGCTCTTCTCGTTATCCAGGACCGCGCCCCGGATATGCCCGTCTGTCGAGAACGTCAGCTCCCGCGCCCACTTGATTTTTCCCTTACCGGAGCGGAGCGTGTTCATGTTCCGCGTGTCCTCATACTGGTGTTTCTCATCGTAGATGACACATCCGGTCCGTTTGGAATCCTTGTTCTTGACGCTTGTCGTGTTCAGGCGGAACTCTGCACTCATTTTCTTGCCTACCACCTTCTCTGCGTAGACCTTGAAGTTCGATTCGAGATTCCGTTTGTATCTGCCTTCGACGGGATCCGTGATGAACTCGCCGACGTCCTTGATGGATGTGGCAGCCTGATCTTCGCCGTTCGCGATCAGGTCGACGTTGTAACCCTTCACGCCATGTAGCGGAGAAATCATCCAGAACGCCACAAAATCGATGAATCCATTCTTCCCGGCTCCGCGCCCGATCATGTTCCAGAATTTGTCGAAGTATATGTCATCATAGGGGGCCTGCGGGTCTCGCAGGAAAACCCCCGCCATGATGGCGAACTGGAACGTCTCCCAGGGCACGAGTTTGAACGGGAAATACTTTTGCAGGCTAAGGCCTCTTGCAATTCTCTTCTCATCGACGTACACGTCCGGTCTGTTCAGCACCGGCTCCACCACGTTGTCCAAGAGCATCTCCTGATCTCGGCAGTGCTCGATATGATTTCCACGAATCAGGTAAAACCATTCGTCTATGTGTTTTTCATAATGCGTCATTTTCCTCGCCGTCTTCCCGAACTACGTTATCCGTCGTGATGTCCATCTGTTTCAGGATCGCCAGCATCTGTCGGTTCACAATCGGAATCTGTTTCGGGCTCGTGTTCTCCTTTCCGTCCACCCTCAGTCCGTTTTCCTTGACGTCCTCGAAGTACATCTCCTTGAGATCCCACAAACCCATGTAATCGTCGATCAGATTCTTGAAAATCTCAACGTCCGCACCCTTCGAAACAAGCTGCTGTCTCAGTGACTTTTCTACTCGTTTTCTGATTGTTTTCGGTTTGATTCTTCCCATTTGTTCCTAATTGCGCGCGCGCAAGTGCGCGTGCTCGTGAAAATTGATTTTCGCTCTAAGAAAG
>Ga0326511_10001817_pt1 | contig 17518 bp, 16 predicted proteins | sample 0_2496_0518_D_FD_203701 | JGI IMG/M metagenome (GOLD analysis project Ga0326511, IMG submission 203701) | Bovine rumen microbial communities from UC Davis, California, United States - 0_2496_0518 | ecosystem: Host-associated > Mammals > Digestive system > Stomach > Rumen | place: USA...
CATCTATTGGCCAGGTATCACAGGCTACGATTGAACATTACATAGAAAATCAGGGCTAACATAAAACCGCACCATAAAGGGGCGTGGCTTCAACCGAATTAAGTAAGGTGAAGATCATTTGCAAAAAATCGTCTTTAAATTTAATTCATGAGATGAAGGACAAACAATGTGAAGAGTGTGAGCGTTATTTTCTACGCAAGCCTCTTATATTCAAAAGGAGTATTTGGAAGATTGAATGTGGCCCTTGTCAAGAGATAGAACCATGGCAGTTCCTAAGAAGACAGAAGTTTTATGAACCTCACGCGATTTTAGACTCTCACCCTGAGTAGAGCAAAGTGATGAGCTTCCGCGGTATTCTCCTCCTGCTTTAAGAGGAGGAGAATACAATGTCTTAAGATACGATTATATGACACGCTTTAGAATGGCAATTCATCATCAAGTGTGGTGGCGGCCACATCTGGATTGTTTGGTGTACTCTGAGAGAAGGCAGGAGCAGAGTTAAAACCATTGTTTACATTTTGAGCATTTGACATGTTTTGAGGAATGGCAGAGGCTTTGCTAAAATTCTGAGTTTTGGCAGTGCTGCTCCCATAGTCCATTTCATGGTTCTGTCCTTGATATCCAGTATTGCTGTTAGCATTATATTGCTGATTGTTAAAATTCTGATTTTGGTATGATGAAGAACCAGCACCTCCATTGCCGTAGATATTTCCGTTGTTGTATGCGCGCTGGGAACTGTTGTAATTTGGACGCTGCAAGGTGTTATTGCCGTAAGTATTCTGGGACTGAGCATAATCATCATCACGCTGACCATAAGCTCCGGCGTTCTGATTGTCCTGACGTGAACCGAGCATGAGAAGTCCATTTGGGTCGCATACCACTTCTGTGGAGTATTTCTTCTCTCCGGTATTTTTATCTTCGTATGAACGAGTGCGAAGTTTTCCCTCAATATGGACTTGTGAACCTTTGTGCAGGTAGTTTTGCATGATCTCTGCAGTTCGTCCAAAGGCTACAACCCTGACCCATTCGGTTTCATTGATTAGATTCCCTGTCTGCTGATCCCGACGTACTTCATTGATAGCCACAGTGATGTTTGCCACAATAGATCCGGTTGATGTGTTTCTTATCACCGGCTCGTCACCTAAATTACCAATCAGAAAAACGCGGTTATATCCGTTTGCCATAAATTGCTCCTAATACTATAAAAGTTTCGTAGATTTAATTTAAAGTTTCGAAAAAATACGGTTTGTAACGATACTGCAAAAAGAGTTCTTTCGTGGACCTGCAACCTCATCCGCCAAAGCCTCATTTTTCATGGTATGTTTTAAAAAAACTGCATAAAAAATCAGAAATATTTTTGTTCGTCATTTTGACATTGTCATAGTTTTAAAGCAAGAAATGACAAAATTTAATTTTGGATAAAATTATATTTTTTTCTTGAATTAAAAAAAAACATCCCCATATAGGAGAATGTTAAAGTTTTTTAGTTCATGATGAAATATCTTTTGAACAGGGTGATGTCCGGGCCCAGTTGCCGGGCGATTTAATGTGCGGTGTAAAACCGTGGAGAAACAAATGAAATTAGTTCCTTTGTATGATCGCGTTATTGTTAAACCAGTTGAAGAAGAAGCAAAATCCTCAGGAGGCATTCTTTTAGGTAGTGCTGCTGAGAAAGTTACACGCGGTAAAGTAATTGCAGTAGGTAAAGGTCGTGTTTTAGATAATGGCTCTGTTGCCCCATTAAGTGTTAAAGAAGGGGATACTGTAATCTATAACGAGGGTTATGGCACCAAGAAAGAAAAATTGAACGGTGAAGATGTTCTTATTCTTTCAGAGACAGATATTTTTGCAATTGTTGAAGATTAGTATTGGATATTTAATTTAAGTAAATTTTAGGAAAAGAAAATGTCAGCAAAACAGGTTGTTTTCGGAAATGATGCCCGTTCTCAGATGTTAGAGGGCGTAAATACATTAGCAAATGCCGTAAAAGTCACTTTAGGACCAAAAGGTCGTAATGTTGTTTTAGACAAGAGTTACGGTGCTCCTCTTATCACCAAGGATGGTGTAACTGTTGCCAAGGAAATTGAATTAGAGGGTAAATTACAGAACATGGGCGCTCAGTTGGTTAAGGATGTTGCCTCCAAGGCCAATGATGCCGCAGGTGACGGTACCACAACTGCAACAGTTTTAGCTCAGGCCATCGTTAATGAGGGCTTAAAGTCAATTGCTGCCGGTATGAATCCAATGGATTTGAAACGTGGTATTGATAAGGCTGTTGCTGCAGCTGTTAATGAATTAAAGGCTATTTCACAGCCATGCGAGAATAAGATTGCCCAGGTTGGTACTATTTCTGCAAATTCTGATGCCACTGTTGGTAACCTTATTGCCGATGCTATGGAAAAAGTTGGTCGTGATGGCGTTATTACTATTGAAGATGGCCAGGGCTTAGAAGATCAGTTAGATGTTGTAGAAGGTATGCAGTTTGACCGCGGTTACCTTTCTCCATACTTTGTAAACAAGGCTGAAACTGCTACTGTGGAGTTGGAGAATCCATATATTCTTCTGTGTGACAAGAAGATTTCTAACATTAGAGACATTCTGCCAATTCTTGAGGGTGTTGCCAAGGCCAGCAAGTCTTTATTGATTATTGCTGAGGATGTTGAGTCTGAGGCTCTTGCTACTTTAGTAGTAAACAATATGCGTGGAATTGTTAAGGTTGCTGCTGTTAAGGCTCCAGGCTTTGGTGACCGTCGTAAGGCCATGCTTCAGGATATTGCCATTCTGACCAAGGGTACTGTGATCTCTTCAGAACTGGGCATGGAATTAGATAAGGCTACCCTTGATGATTTGGGTGTTGCCAAACGTGTTGTTATCACTAAAGATAATACTACTATTATTGATGGTGAAGGTGATTCTGCTGATATTGAGGCACGTGTTGCTCAGATCCGTCAGCAGATTGAGCAGTCAACCTCCGATTATGACCGTGAAAAATTACAGGAGCGTGTGGCTAAACTTGCCGGTGGTGTCGCCGTGATTAAGGTTGGCGCTGCAACTGAAGTTGAAATGAAAGAGAAAAAAGCCCGTGTGGAAGATGCTATGCATGCTACCCGTGCTGCTGTTGAGGAAGGTATTGTTCCAGGCGGCGGTGTTGCTTTAATCCGTGTTGCTAACAAGATTAAGGATACTGTCAAGGGCGACAATCAGGATCAGGATGTTGGTATCAAAGTAGCTTTAACGGCTATGGAGGCTCCATTACGTCAGATCGTTTCCAATGCTGGTGAAGAGGCTTCTGTGGTTGCTAACAAGGTTCGCAGCGGCTCTGGTAACTTCGGTTACAATGCTGCTACTGAGGAATATGGTGATATGATTGAGATGGGAATTCTTGATCCAACCAAGGTTACCCGTTCTGCTCTCCAGTATGCTGCCTCTATTGCTGGTATGATGCTGACTACCGAGTGCATGGTTGCTGATGCTCCTCGCAAGGATGAACCTGCTCCTCAGGCCCCAATGGGTGGCATGGGCGGTATGCCAGGTATGATGTAATCTCATCTTTTAGTTTAATTAAGAAGCCCAGTTTATGCTGGGCTTACTCGTCCGTATGTGCAGATGTGCATACGGATTTTTTTGTCATTTCTGTGATTAGTTTACTTATAGAGACTCAACCTCAAAAGTACTCAACAACTCTATCTCTTCTTCAATAGTGTACGATTTGAGAGAACAAAGTTAATTTGACAGTCTTGCGACATTTTTCGAACACTTTATGGAGAGCATGCGTATATTCTTCAATAGTCAGGTGTATTCTATGTAAAGAAATTAAAAAATATTATGAAATAATTCAAGAATATTTGTGAAGAACAAAATAGATCGATAAATGTTATTTCGTCATGACGGAGCACATGCATGAGATAGAATTTGCAAAAGATGAGAACGGCCTATCACAGATTTTAAATCTCACTCCATTCTAGGTGAAATTTTAAGAGCCTCATGCCATGGAATATGGCTTGGGAAAACTAAGTCCGAAAATTTACATCGAACCTTTTACGAAGGCTTAAAAGCGCCTTCTCATTAGGCTCTTTTAAAACAAATTCCTTGCAGCGCTCCATTGACTTCAAAGGATGGATTTTCAGTGGAATGGAATTATACAATAAAACCTCAAAACAATTATGAAATGTAAATACTAAATTTCTACAGTTCCTAAGTCGGTACTTAATCTTTGCACAAAGCCATATAGTATAGTTTTTTAACTTTGTCAGAATGAAGGCTGGATCTCCTGCCAGTCTTGACCTCTATTTGCTGCTTATTTTAAAGAGCATAAGTTAGACGGCAAATCAAAGGAAGTGGTGATGGTTTAGAAGTTGAGCCATCATAAGTTCACGGGTTTAGAGCCTATGGTGAGCTTTTAAACCTCTATGGATATACCTTCACTGGTATGTGTGGCACTGAAGTTTTTAACATTCTGCTCGATGTAGTCTTTATCATTTTGAAGTTTGGTATCAGTTTCGTCTTTATTGGCACTGTAGGCGGGGGTTACCAGTTTCTGGTATTCTGCTATGGCATTTTCAAGATCACTTTGGTCACTGAAGTTAACGCTTGAAAAAAGAGAAATAATCTTGTCAATAAGTTCCTGATTTGAGGCATAGTCTGTAGTATTGCTGACGCTGTCTTTCTCCTGCGTTGTAACGCTCGTATAGTAATCATTCTTTTTTTCACCAAATGAGTCAAGATAGTTAATGGTTTGGTTTTCAGCAGTCGCAATTTGTGTGGACAGAGCATTATTTATCATATCCGCCTGCTCTTTTTGGTAGTTTTCTGTGCTAAAACTCTCCACGGTTTTCATGGCTATAGCATAGGATGCATAGTGGCTATAGTCATGATTGTTGTCATGCAGTGTATTCAAGGTGTTTTTTAGCAGATTTGTAGCGGAGGTATATTCCTCTTTTGAAAAGGATACGCCGGCAATATCATAGTTACCGTCGTATGACGCCTGCGCATCCCCTTTTAAAAGGGATGATAGTCTATTGGATATGGCGGAGAGAGATTTCTGATTTTCCGCTTTAAGATCATCTTTTATGCCTTCGATAATCTCACCGGCGTCTTTGAAGATGGCCTTAAGATTATCTTTAATGTCTGAGGTGTCGATTTTTTGATAGGAATTTTTCTTTTGTGAAAATACACTGGTTTTGCTATAAGAGATATTGCTTATCATAATCGCCCCCTCTCCATCAGTTTACCCCTCTCTTTTACTTAACGGCAGAAGATAATTGTGAGTATAGTAAAATATATCGTTTTTGTGATATGTAGCATTATGAACGTGTTTTTATAAGCAAATATGAGATAAATGCCACCAAAAAAACTCCTCCGCCTAAAGTCATGAAGGAAATTTCTAAAGATGAGTGATGTGAAATTTCTCCAATTATTACCGGTCCTAGCAAAATGCCAGAATATCCTAAAGCATTAACAATGGAAATAGCCGACTGAACTTTGATGTTTTTTACAGAACCCGCAAATGAAACTAGTTGTGGAACTATATTGCCGGCACCGAGGCCGATGAGTGAAAAACCCAGCATTAGTCCAAAATAATCAGGTGTCAGAGCAGTAATAAAAAAGCCGGTACCTACCATAAGAGCACCTGCAACTACGGTTTTTCTTCTGCCAAAAGTACGTACAATGCGGTTGCCCATTACTCTTGAAAAAGTCATAGTAAAGGCAAAGAACAGGTAAAAATATCCGGCAAGAACGGGACTGATCCCGCGATTTTCGGTCGCCAATACTGTAGTCCAAGATAACAGGGCACCTTCTGTGCCATACATGATAAAACATAGACAGCCAATAATGAAAACTACAGGAGGACAGGTGAATTTTCTTGAAGAGATGTTTGTCTCCTGATTTTGTGTGCGCTGTGAATTGAAAGGTTTAACATCTTTTATAAGATCTTTTGAACCTAAAATCGAAAGTCCGACAAAAATGCAGAACACTACAAGGGTTGAATAGATGAGAGTATGAGCAAGATCTATCCCTAATTTTGTGAACATGTTCAAAAGCAGTGTCATAAGCATGGCACCCATGATGGTACCTAAGGAATAACCTGCATGAAATCCCGACATCAGTGGTTTCTTTAGGATGGTTTCCACAATTACCGCATTGACATTGGAGGCTACATCAACAAAGATGAGCGCGGCACCGAAAATGGCAAGCATTATGGTAACGTATATAAGACTATCGACCAGGCTGATCCCTACAAGACTCGCACCGATTGTAAGGGCGCCCAAAACCGATACCAGCCGACAGCCGAAACGGTTTATAAGAGAGCCGACAATCGGTAGGGCGAGTATCGAACCTAGTCCCATAGCAAAAAGCATACGACCATACTGAGCATCATTAAGAGACATTCCTGTCTTTACAAAAGGTACCATTGGTGCCCATGAGGCCTCAAGAGAACCTAATACGGCAAAAGAGATTTTGTTTGCAAGTTGAATACGTGAATCTTGATTCATTTTTTTATTACTTTAAAAATTTTTTACTTAAGGGAAAACACTGCTCTTATGAGGCTTCAATCCTGTGGATGCGAGGCGAAAACCGTTTAACTCTAATTATGAGCATAAAAAAACGCAGGTTACGGCATATTATAAAATATGCCTTGCTGAATACAAAACATAAACCTCTGTATTCGTCACGTGTTAAATCTGGTTTAATAAATATATAGAGATAGACTATTACCAGTTATTGTAAAATAGTATTAGAAAATATAGAAATTATTTTTTACAATGCATCAAGACCTTAGAAAAAGGTTCTGAACTAACAAATCAAAAATAGAAAATTTTTGAGGAAAAAAAATGTCTGCAATTGTTTCTAAAAAGTATCTTTTTGTAATTTTAGATACTCTCAATTCATTAAATGCAACTCTGCCTTTGAAGGCAAAAGACAGTACAGACTGTGTTTATACCTGCTGTACCTGTTCCCGAATGTAAAACTCAATACGCTTAATTTACAGCATAAATTTACATACTTTTTTACGTTACTGATGTATTGCATACGGATACTGCTGTGTTTTCAGTCAGTATCTTCGGGAGATTTCATTATGTACAAGGTTTCAGTTTTCCCTGAAGGAAGCGGTGTGAATCCGTGGTTTGAACTGTCTTCATATAAGAACTATAAGTTCAAAGATCCCTCACTTATAAAAGATAGCTATGACTATGTGGTGGTGGGTGCCGGATTTGGTGGTGTCAGCGCCGCTTTCCGCCTTGCAGAGAATAATCCATCTGCCAGAATCGCACTGATTGATGCTTTGCCGGTGGGTTTTTACAGTTCTGGCAGAAATGCCGGATTTGTAAGCATCGCGCAGATTGCCAAAGCGCTGATTGGTTTTGATCGCTTTACACTAGAAGATCAGAAATGGCTTTTAAGACTCAACAGGCTTATTGTTTCCCGCATCGAAAAGATTAAGGAACAGCATAATCTTAATTTTGAATGGCGGTATGACGGCATGTATAAGGGGGTTCGCGAAAAGAGAAACTCTCTTGCTTTAGACCGTCTCGAGGAGCATCTAACCAACCTTAATCTGGACTATACACGTGTGAAGGGGGATGACCTCGCCTCACTTCTTGGTACAGATTTCTACAAAGATGCGCTGTATGTGAAGGATACAATTCTGAACAATCCTTCAGAGACCATAAGAGCCCTGGCCTCTGCTTTGCCCTCAAGTGTATCTGTTTTTGAAAATACCAAGGTCTCAGAGGTTACTGATGGTGCAAGGCCTAAGGTGATACTGTCCGATGGCAGACAGATTGCAGCCGGAAAAATCATTCTGACCGTTAATGCCTTTTTGAGTAAATTTGGTTTTAAGGCGGCCTCAAATGTAGCAGCCATTCATAGCTATGGCGCCTTGACTCGGGTTCTTACTTTAGAAGAACAAAAAGCATTTGCAGGGGTAAATCCATGGGGGCTTACGGCAACACATCCTTCCGGTGCCACAATAAGATATACAAGCGACCATCGTATCTTTGTACGCACAGATATTGATTTTGCCTCCAGACTCAATGTCTCAAAAAGGCTGTTTAATCGCTCTGAATATTATCTTAGACGTGCATTTTTAAGACGTTTTCCAAACCTGAAAAACGTTGATTTTGCATATCACTACGGGGGGCTCATCTCCTTTACAGGTAACACGAGGCCGCTGTTTGGCGAGGTAGCAAGAAATATCTATGCAGGTGTTACCTCGGACGGGACCGGCGTAACCCGGGCTGCCATTTTAGGAACCTATCTTGCCGACCTCATACAGAACCGTGACAGTGAAGAGCTTGACTATATAAAAAGCGCCTACCATCCATCTTATCTGCCTCCTGAGCCATTCCGGAGCATCGGGGCCAGCGCTTTTTTAAAGTATAAGGATCTGTATGCAGGTGTAGAACTTTAATTTTTATTAACAAAAAAAGAGGAAAAATATTATGAAAAAATTAAAAAATGCCTTATTTGCAGCTGTGTTGGGACTTACTCTTACAGCCTCAGGAGCCACTTATGCCGCAAATGCAAATGAAGTAAAACTTGGAGTTGTGGGTGAACACAATGAAGCATGGGAGAGTGTGGCAGAACGTTTAAAGAGCAAGGGGATAATACTGACTTTAGTCAAGTTTGCAGACTATACTCTTCCAAATCGTGCCTTAAATGACGGTGAGATTGATCTAAATGCCTTCCAGCATCAGGCATATCTTAATGAGGATGTGAAGAGCCACGACTATAAGATTGAAACCATTGCCCAGACCATTATTGCCCCACTAGGACTTTACTCGCAGAAAATCAAATCGGTTGAGGAAATAAAGGAAGGGGATACCATTGCCATTCCCAATGATCCTACCAACGGAGGTCGTGCGCTCAAGGTCTTAGAACAGGCAGGGCTCATTACTCTTGATAAGTCCAAAGGGTATGTGCCCACCGTCCGTGACATCATCGAGAATCCAAAGCAGATCAAAATCTATGAGGTTGATGCGGGCAATACTCCAAGTCTCCTGCCTGATGTCGCCGCCGCCATCATTAACTCTAACTATGCTGTCGACAATAATCTCAATCCTACCACCGATCCTATCTTTTCAGACGGAGTAGGCGGCAAGATTGAGCAGGACAATCCATACATCAATGTCATTGCCGCCCGCAGTGCGGATAAGGATAAGGAAATCTTCAAGAAGGTAATTGCAGAATACCAGACCAAGGAAACTGCGGACATCATCTTAAAAATCTACAAGGGAGGAGAAGTTCCGGTTTTCAAATATTAGCAGACTTGACTCCTCATTTTTCCTTATGATGAGGAGTCCTTTTTAGGAAAAGAATTTACTGGACATCAGAGGACAAAGCATGATTACCCTTTCTCATATTTCCAAAACCTTCGAACGTGACGGGGTTTCATTCAAGGCGGTTGATGATGTATCCCTCGAGATTAACAAAGGTGAGATCTTTGGCATCATAGGGTTTTCGGGGGCAGGAAAATCTACCCTGGTGCGCTGCATCAATCTGCTTGAGACTCCCGATGAGGGCAGTAAGGTTGTTGTCAACGGAGTGGAACTTACGGCGCTTAAGGCTAAAAAACTGCGTGAGGCCCGTTCTAGTATCGGCATGATCTTCCAGCATTTTAATCTCATGCCGTCACGTACCGTACTTGAAAATGTTACCTATCCTCTTGCCTATAAGGGTATTGACAGAGAAGAACAGCATAAGCGAGCCCTTTCGCTGTTAAGAAGAGTCGATCTTGAGAGCAAGGTTTCAGCCTATCCTTCTGAGCTCTCAGGAGGCCAGAAACAGAGAGTGGCTATCGCAAGAGCACTTGCCTCTTCTCCTTTGGTGCTACTTTGTGATGAAGCCACTTCCGCACTTGATCCTCAGACCACTCACGAGATTTTGGGACTTTTAAAGGAGTTAAATGCCGAGCTGGGACTAACAATTGTTATCATTACTCACGAAATGGCTGTGGTGAAAGATATTTGTCAAAGGGTAGCAGTTTTAGAAAACGGACATCTTGTGGAGCAGGGAACAACCTTTGAGGTATTTTCCAATCCCAAAGAGCAGGTCACGAGAAATTTTGTAAGAGCCGCCTCCAATCTGTCAAAGGCAGATAATTTAATCAATGATCCTTATCTTATAAGGGAACTAAAACCTGGAGAGAAATTTGTACGACTCTCATATACAGGTCCTGGCGTGTCAGAACCACTGATTTCATCACTTACCAGTAAATTCAATGTCGTCATGAATATTCTTTTTGCCGATGTCGAACTCGTGAATGACGCCCCTATTGGAGGTACGGTCGGGATTGTCTCCGGCAGAGCAGAAGATGTTGAACAGGCGCTTGCATATATAGCACAGAAAAAAGTAAAAGTTGAGGTACTTAAGAATGGCTGATTTTTTCAATTCCATCTTTCCGCATGTATTGCCAAAGCTGGATGAACTGTGGATATCAACGCTGCAGACGCTTTACATGATGTCGGTATCCGGAGGGGTTGCCTTCTTTTTGGGAATTATTTTGGGAGTTACGCTTATCGTCACAAAGGATGATGGTATTTTAGCAAACCGTCTGGTTTTTAGTTTTCTTGACAGGCTTATCAATGTCTTCAGATCGATTCCGTTTGTGATCCTCCTTGCCGCCCTCATTCCCTTCTCAAGGTTTATCGTGGGTACAGCCATCGGCACGGTGGGGGCTATTGTTCCTCTTATTGTCGGAACCGTACCTTTCTTTTCAAGACAGGTTGAAAGTGCTCTTTCCAATGTGGACAGGGGACTTGTAGAAGCGGCAAAAGCCATGGGATCGGGCCCTTTGGGCATCATTTTCAGAGTGTATTTAAAAGAGAGTATTCCCTCACTCATCAGGGTATCTCAGATCACCGCCATTAGTCTTATTGGTCTTACGGCCATGGCAGGTGCCATAGGTGGCGGTGGACTTGGTGACTTTGCCATCCGCTATGGTCATCAGCGTGGTCAGACCGATATCACCTACGTTACCATCATCGTTATTCTCCTGATGGTGAGTGTGATTCAAAAAGGCGGCAATTACATCATTAAGAAAACCTCACATTAGGAGTTATAGATGAAAAAGACCGATTATCTTCCCGAGGAATCTGGCAGAAACGGCTGGTTTGAAACGAGTCGCTATAAAAATCATAAATTTGCGGATATCAGTGAGTTAGACAATGATTTTGATTATGTAGTGGTTGGCGGCGGCTTTGGCGGTGTCAATGCGGCTTTCCGTCTCCATGAGAATGATAAAGAGGCCAGCATTGCTCTCATTGATGCCTTTCCCATTGGCTATTTCTCATCTGGGCGTAATGCAGGATTCATTATTGATGTGCCTCACAGCATCGTGGGCGATCCCAAGTTCACCTTTGAAGATCAGAAATGGAGATTCCGTCTTAATAAATTTGTCATCGATAGAATGACCAGGATAAAGGATGATAACCATCTTGAATGCGACTGGGCTCAGGATGGCATGCATCAGGCGGCCAAAATCAGCAGTAATTTAGCCTATCTTGAGGAGCTCTCAAAGTTTTTGGACGTGATGGATGCAGAATATGAGTGGTTTGATAAGGACAAGACTGCCGAGCGTCTTGGCACTGACTTCTATATCAAATCTCTTTATACCCCAGGCACGATCCTTATAAATCCCTCGGAGACAGTAAGAGGTCTTGCCACGGTACTGCCTAAAAATGTGAAGGTTTTTGAAAATACCCCGGTTCTTGAGGTAATTGAAGGGAAAATTCCAAAAGTGGTACTGACTTCAGGCCGCGTAATTAAATGCCGAAAAGTTATTCTGACAGTAAGCGGGTTTTTAAAGAATTTTGGGGTACCGCTGGCGGACAGAATTGCCGGAATTCACAGCTTTGGCGCTTTTACGAGGGAATTAACAGACGAGGAAATCAAGACTCTTCGCGGTGCCAAGCCCTGGGGTGTGACCGCCGCTCATCCGGCAGGCGCCACTTTGCGTTATACCCGCAGTAGAAGACTTTATGTGAGAACCGACATCACCTTTGCTACGCGTATCAATATTGATAACAGCAGACTCTATAAGTCAATCTATAAACTAAGACGGGCTTTTAACAATCGTTTTCCAAAGCTCTCAGACGTTAATTTTGAGTATGTATATGGCGGTTACATACCGATTACCGGCAATACACAGCCTCTGTTTGAGAATCCTGGGAAAAATGTATTTGCAGGTGCGGTAGGGGATGGCACCGGCGTTACCAGAGCAGCCACTGTAGGAACTTTCCTCGCAGACTGGGCCTGCGGGGTAGATAGTGAGGAGTTACGTTACGTTAAAAAGACCTTTCGACCTAACTGGCTTCCTCCAGAGCCGTTTCGCACAGTTGGAGCTACCGCCCGCCTCATCTATGAGGATCTGCATGCCCGCACTGAAATCTAAAAATGCTGTGAAAAAGTCTGCGACAAGGAGAGAGCAATGAGTGAAGATAAGACGCTTTCGATTGGTATTATGGGAAAGGATAATGAGCCTTTGGAGTATGTACAGTCTCAACTAGAGCATGAAGAGATAGAGCTAAGGCTTGTTGAATTTAGTGATTATTTTGCTCCCAATGAGGCTTTGGCAAAAGGGACAATTGATGCCAATCTCTATCAGCATCTGTCTTTTTTAAATGCACAGAGACGCTTACATCATTATGACTTTGAAATATACGGGACTGCCTATCTTGATCCCATTGGGATTTACTCCAGGAAAATCAGGAATATTGGGGAGCTTGGCGCAAATGCTTTGGTGGGAGTGCCTGCCGATAGTGCCAATGAGAAAAGAGCCTTAAAAGTGCTCTCCGAGGCTGGACTTATTGAAATTAAAGAAGATGGGTTCACAGGTTTGACAACTGTTACCTCCAACCCGCTGCATCTTAATTTTAAGAAATTTGATGCGAGTGTATTGTATCAGAGCCTTAATCACACTGACATCTCTTTCATAAACGGCAATTATGCCTTTGATAATGGCTTAAATCCGGTTACGGATTCTATTTATAGAGAAAAACTGTCTGTTAATGACACTCATAATGAGTATGTAAAAATTTTTGTGGCTAACAGTACGTTAAAGCCGCACAAGCAAAATTTTTTAAGAAGGACGGTTGCTCTGTATCAGTGTCCTGAGGTGGCACAGATTATCTCCACCATCCAGGGAGGGTCTCTTATTCCAGCCTTTAGGTTCTGATAGCGGAGCACATAGGCAAAAGATTAGTGTCCTGAATTGATAAGGCTATGATGCGGCATGTTCCAAAGAAAAATTTTTTGAGGATTAGTAAATATGTATGACTATATAAAGAATTATATCGAAGAGGAATTTGAGTATCTGCATCAGCATCCAGAACTCTCATTTGAGGAATATGAAACCACCAAAAGATTAAAGGACGATTTAAGCGCCCATGAGATAGGTATTCTGCCTTTGGATCTTAAAACAGGAGCGGTTGGTCTTATAGGACAGGGAGAGAGAACTATCGCTTTAAGAGCGGATATTGATGCGCTGCCCATTGAAGAGCAGACCTCCCTTCCCTACAAGTCAGTGCATAAAGGTATTATGCATGCCTGCGGACATGACAGCCATGCGGCAATTATGCTGGGGGCGGCGCTCATTTTAAAGGCTCAGGAACAGGAACTTTCGGGTAAGGTTAAAATCATTTTTCAGCCGGCAGAGGAGGCTCCTGGTGGTGCTCTTGAGATTATAAGAAAAGGTGGACTTGATGAAGTTGAAGCCATTTTCGGCCTGCACTGCACTCCTCTTTATGAAACCGGGGTACTGGGGATTAAGGCAGGCCCTACTCATGCGGCTGTGGAAAAATTCAAAATAGAGTTAAAGGGCAAGGGAACCCATGCCGCTCACCCTGATGCCGGCAATGATGTAATTCTCGCCGGATCTCATTTTATAGCGGCGGTGCAGAGTATTGTCTCAAGAAACACCGAGCCTACAGAATCAGCAATTGTATCCATTACCCATTTTCAAGCCGGCAATACCTGGAATGTGCTTTCGGAAACCGCTTTCTTGGAAGGTACAATCAGAACTTTTGCAAAGGAGGAAAGAGCTCTATGCAAAAGAAGATTCACAGAAATTCTCAATGGAATAGCTGAGGCTTTTGGTATCAAAGCTGAGCTGACGTGGGTTGTGGAAGTACCTGCTACAGATAATGATCCGTATCTTGCCGAACTTGCCATCAATACTGCCAAAAAAATGGGATTTGAGACAAGAGTGGCTAACCGTTCTCTAGGTGGTGAGGATTTTAGTCTCTACCAGCAGAAGGTAAGAGGTCTTTTCACCTTGGTGGGAACCGGAATTTCCTATCCGAATCACAATCCCCACTTTGAAGTGGATAAAAAGGCGCTCTATCCTGCCTCGTTATATATAGCCACGCTGGCAAAAGCCTATCTGGAGGCTAAAAATGAGTTTTAATCCTCTCATAAGAATTAAAAGCGTCAGCAGGCGCTTTATGGATAAAAACAGGACGTTTCTGGCTCTTGACGATATTTCTCTTGATATTGAAAAGGGAGACGTTTTCGGTCTGATTGGATTTTCCGGGGCGGGCAAATCCACGCTGTTGCGTATGATTAATGCCCTGGAGGTTCCTTCTAGTGGGGAGATAAGTGTGGATGGAAAAAATCTTGCATCCTTAAAAAGCAGAGAACTCTCCTCACTTCGCAAGGAAATCGGGATGATCTTTCAGGAATTTAACCTTCTTGAGTCCAAAACTGTATTTGAGAATATCAGCATTCCGCTTATTCTTCAGAAAAGAAACAAGGAGGAAATCGAGTCAAGGGTCAATGACATGCTTTCCTTTGTAGGTTTAGAGGAAAAGGCTTTGGCCTATCCTAGAGAACTTTCAGGTGGACAGAAACAGCGTGTCGGTATCGCCAGAGCACTTGCGACAGCTCCGAAAATTCTTTTATGTGATGAAGCCACCTCAGCACTTGATCCTGAGACTACTGACGCAATTTTAGATTTACTCAGAAAAATAAATGAGAGACTTAAAGTAACCATTATTTTCGTGACGCACTCCATCAGGGTCATTCAGCGGCTCTGTAATAAGGTAGCAATCCTAGAACATGGAAAACTTGTAGAAACGGGAAGCGTTATTGAAGTCTTCTCAAGTCCTAAGAGCACGATTGCCAGGGCTTTTGTTGAAACGGTTATTCCAAGCAGGATCCCCGATAAGATCCGTCATGAACTTGAGAAATATCAGGGATTCTATAAGCTAATCCGCATTTATTTTCACTCGGAAAATGCCACAGATGATGTTATTTACCAGATAAATCATAGTCTTAATGTGCATACCAACGTTATGTTTGCCTCGGTTACCGAAATTCAGGGAGTGGTGCTTTCAATTATTACTCTGCAGATTACCGGCGATGAGGAAGATTACATTAAAGCAACAAGATACATCAGTTCAAAAAATTTAAGTTTTGAGGAGCTTATGTTATGACTGACAGTTTTTTTAAAATGCTTGGCATAAGCCAAGATCAGCTTGTTCTTTGCGCCAATCAGACTTTATACATGGTCTTTGTATCGCTTTTTTTAGGTTCGCTTATAGGTATTTTTCTGGCATTTGTGCTGGTTTTAAGCCGCAAAAACGCTCTTAAGGAAAACCGTTTTGTCTTCAGTGTTACGAGTTATTTTATAAACATCCTAAGATCTATTCCTTTTGTCATACTTTTGGTGTTTATTCTGCCGGTTACCAAGGCTATTGTCGGTACTCGAATCGGGACTACTGCCGCACTGGTTCCGCTTACTACCTTTATCAGTCCTTATTTGGCAAGACTATTTGAGAATTCTCTTTTAGAGGTTAATCCAGGCATCATTGAGGTTGCCAAGTCCATGGGAGCGAGTACTTTTGAGATTATCTGGCACTTCTGGCTTCCAGAGGCCAAAGGCTCTCTTATTCTTGCCACGACCATAGGGGCGATTTCTCTTTTGGGAGCAACAGCCATGGCAGGCGTCATTGGAGCCGGGGGTGTAGGGGATTTGGCTCTAACCTATGGCTATGAGAGAATGAATTCCACGCTTATGTTGTTTACCGTCATTGTGCTCGTGATCTTTGTGCAGATAATTCAGTCTGTTGGAAATTATTTGGCCAGAAGAGCAAGAAAAGTCTAAGAATTTTATGGTTTTATTTTTTCTTTTGTTTAAGGAGTTGTTTATGAAAAGAACATTCATTTTTTCCGCTATTTCTGCATTTTTCTTTATTGGCAATACCTATGCTTTTGACAGTGAGCATGCCAAACTTACCTTCAGTAAATCTCAGGGACCATATTCAGAGCTTTTTATTTCAGGTATTCAGCCAATTTTGGAGAAGGAGGGATATACCATAAAGGCGGTGGATATGTCAGATTTACTGCAGGCAGATTTTGCTTTAAATGAAGGTGAGGTTGATTTCAATGTGGAGCAGCATACTGCCTATATGAACAACTTCAATGCCACACAGAATGGTCATCTCGTAGCCTTAACGCCAATTCCAACTGTTCCTGCCGGAATCTATCCTGGGAGTAAAAATGACCTTTCAAAGGTTGCTGAGGGCGATACTATAGCAGTACCGAATGACGCCTCCAATACCGCCAGAGCGTATAATATTCTTAAGAAAATCGGCTGGATAAAACTTGATGAGAAGGCTGATGCTTCTAAAATAACACAGAATGATATTGTTGATAATCCTTTAAAACTCAAATTTGTGGAGATGAAATCTCTTAATATTCCAGCGGTCGCCACAGATTTTGCCTTTGTGGTTATAACAGGGTCTGTTGTTTATAATGCTAAAGTTGCCCCAGATTCTGTCCTCGCTCAGGAGGATATTGCACCACATCTGCTTTTGCAGCTTGTGGTCAGGGAACAGGATAAGGATTCTGTTTGGGCAAAAGATATAAAAGATGCTTATCAGTCTAAGGAATTTAGTGATTACATGCAAAAGACAAATACAGGACTGTGGTTTGTCCCTGCATACCACTGAGCATATTTAAAGTATATATTTCATTGTGACTCTAGGATAATATGGATGTCACTTGGCATCTTCTAGACAGAGAATATGTTTTGAAAAAATCTAAGTTACGGGGTATATATTTTTATCAAAAGGCGCCTTATCTCATCATGTTGCTCTTTTGGACAAGGTGCCTTCTTAACCTTTCGGATCGCCCTGTAACTCTCTACACGTCTCTAATCAAGTCTACAAATTAAGCGATTACAGTCTTGTATAGGTTTTGAAAAAGAATTATCTTGTTATATCCAAAAAAATAGTTACTGCTCTTGAGACTTGGCAAGATTTCCCAAGGAGATAATCTCACAGGACTTTTTGGCAAAGCCAATACCGATGCTGTAGACTTTTTTATCATACATAAGATCTTATAACTAATTGATTTATAACTTTAGTTTCGTAAGTCCCCCAAAACCCGAATGAATAAATTCTAGAACATCGAGATAATATCTTCAACCCTAGTATTAACAATGGTTGGAGGAATTATGATTGAGAATTCTGTTGTAAACCTAAGGTATAGCGCGGAGCATTTCGTATTTGTCACT
>Ga0326511_10001818_pt1 | contig 17517 bp, 19 predicted proteins | sample 0_2496_0518_D_FD_203701 | JGI IMG/M metagenome (GOLD analysis project Ga0326511, IMG submission 203701) | Bovine rumen microbial communities from UC Davis, California, United States - 0_2496_0518 | ecosystem: Host-associated > Mammals > Digestive system > Stomach > Rumen | place: USA...
ACGGAATCGCCGCTGACGTCGACACTGGCGCAGTGCCTGCTCAAAGCCGATAAGATGGATTTTGTCGTGCAGAAAGCCGTTGAGCTCGGCGTAAACCGCATCATACCGATCGCGAGCCGCAATGTCGTCGTGCGGTATGACGCGAAAAAAGCGAAGTCACGACAGGAACGCTGGCAGAAAATCGCCGATGAAGCCGCAAAGCAGTGCGGACGTACGGCACTTGTGACGGTGGAACCGATCGCCGACCTGACGTCGTTTTTGACGTCAAATGCCGCCGACGGGAAACTGCTTTTCTGCTATGAAAATGAAGAGCAGACAGGCGTCAAAACGCAGCTTCGCGCCGCTAAAGGTAACCCGCTTACGATGCTCATCGGTCCGGAAGGCGGATTTACGCTTGCGGAAGCCGAAGCGGTAATGCGGGCGGGCGGTACGAGCGTGACACTCGGACCGCGTATTCTGCGCGCCGAAACGGCCGCCGTCACCGCGTTGACGATTGCCCAGTATGAATGCGGCGATCTCGGCGGTTCCGAGGAGGAAAAGGAGTAAACCGGTCACTGCCTGACGGTGACAGGCTGCATAAAAAGGAGAACATTTTGGCAACGGTAGCATTTATGACACTGGGATGCAAGGTCAACCAGTTTGAAACCGAAACGATGGAAGGACTGTTCCAGCAAAAAGGATATGACGTCGTGCCGTTTACGGAACCGGCTGACGTCTATGTCATCAATACATGTTCCGTCACGAGTCTGAGTGACCGCAAATCGCGTCAGATGATCCGCCGCGCGCATCGACGTAACGAAAATGCCGTGATCGCGGTCTGCGGCTGTTACGCGCAGGTCGCGCCGAAGGAGATCGAGTCCATCGAAGGCGTGCGTGTCGTTCTCGGCACGAAAGAGCGCAGCCGCATCGTCGAGTATGTCGAAGAGGCGATGCGTGAAGACGGAAAACTCCTCGATGAAGTCGGTGACATCATGCAGGCGAAAACGTTCGAGGACATTCCGCTTTACGAACGCCCGCAGCGCACGCGCGCATTTCTCAAAATCGAGGACGGCTGTCAAAATTTCTGCTCGTACTGCATCATCCCTTACGCGCGCGGCCCCGTTAAATCACGGGAACTCGCGCATATCCGCCGCGAAGCGGAAAAACTCGTCGCCGCCGGATTTAAAGAAATCGTGTTGACGGGGATTCATCTCGGTGCTTACGGCAGGGATCTGCCGGCGCATCCGAGTCTTGCCGATGCCTGCCGCGAAGTCCTCGCCGTTCCGGGGCTCGTGCGCCTGCGCCTCGGTTCGCTCGAGTCGCTCGAGCTTTCGCCGGACCTGTTCAAGCTGATCCGTGAAGACGAACGCTTCTGCGCGCATCTTCATCTGCCGCTGCAGGCGGGATCGGACGCGGTACTCCGCGGGATGAACCGTCATTATGACACGGCGGAATTCGCGCGTCTCATTCATCATGTCGAGGAGGAAGTGCCGGGCGTAGCGATTTCGACGGATGTCATCGTCGGTTTTCCGGGCGAGACGGAGGAAGATTTCGCGGGAAGCCTGCAGTATATTGACACGCTCGACTTCTCGCGCATGCACATTTTCCCGTATTCCCCGCGTGAAGGTACGCCGGCAGCCGCGCGCAAGGATCAGGTGCCCGATACCGTCAAAAAGGAACGCGTACACCGCATGGAAGAACTCGCACGGCGTAAATCGCAGGAGTTCGCGCGTTCATTTGCGGGGCGCACGATGCGCGTTTTGTTTGAAACGGAGTCCGACGGGCTGACGGACGGATTGACGGACAACTACATTCGCGTCTACACGGAGGATCCCGTGACACCGGGCGAAATTTATGACGTCAAAATCGGTGATCTGTTCCGCGACGGTGTTCGCGGGCGGATTGTTAAAACTTCATAAAATTTTCGTTGTTTTTGCTTTGTAAGGAAGGATTTTACCCGACAAGCGCGAATACATATAATACTGTCCGATGGTACGGGTTATCATCTGCAGATTTATGCGTTGCGGGAGGAGGTGTTTTGTATGGCAGATTGTATTTTCTGCAAGATTGCGTCAAAGGAAATTCCGTCGAGCCTTGTCTATGAAGATGAGCAGGTCGTCGCGTTTAAGGACCTGGATCCGCAGGCACCGGTGCACGTTCTCGTCATTCCGAAAAAGCATATCGAGAGCATCCTCGCGCTGCAGCAGGAGGACGCGGCTCTCGTTTCACACGTCCTCATCGACGTTGTACCGCAGATTGCACGTGAACTCGGCGTTGACGAAAAAGGCTTCCGTGTCGTTGTCAACACGGGCGACGAAGGCGGCCAGACCGTTAAGCATCTTCATTTCCACCTGCTGGGAGGACGTTCCATGCAGTGGCCTCCGGGCTGATTATGGAGTTGACATCTGCCTCACCGTTGCTGTATAATGGAATGGTGTGATTACAGAACACAACTCCCAAAGATAAGTGGAGGGGGGGAAAATAGATGGCAAACGAAATCAAAGTTGGCAAAAACGAATCAATCGATAGTGCTCTCCGCCGCTTCAAGCGTATGTCCCAGAAAGCTGGTACGCTGGCTGAAGTAAGGAAACGTGAACATTACGAGAAACCGAGCGTTCGCCGCAAGAAGAAATCTGAGGCAGCTCGCAAACGCAAGTACAGAGGCTGATTAAAGCAGGCGCCCGCAGAGTCCGAGGATTCGAAGGGCGCTTTTCTGTTAGGGGGATTTGTCATGTCAATTAAAGAACAGTTGACGGCTGACATGAAAGCCGCCATGAAAGCGCACGATAAGGCAAAACTGTCGGTCGTCCGCATGGCCCGCGGTGCCGTCCGTCAGGCCGAAATCGACGGCGGACACAAGGAACTCGGTGACGAGGACATCATCGCGATCCTCAGCAAAGAGGTCAAAATGCGCCGCGACTCGCTCGAGGAATTCAAGAAGGGCGGCCGTGAGGATCTCATCGCGCAGACGCAGGGTGAAATCGATATCCTGATGACGTATCTGCCGCAGCAGCTCAGCGAGGAAGAAATCAAAGCCCTCGTTGACGAAGCTGTCGCCAAGACCGGTGCGTCCTCGATGAAGGATATGGGTAAAATCATGGGCATGCTGATGCCGAAAGTCAAAGGCCGCGCCGACGGTAAGACGGTCAACACGCTCGTCCGCGCCGCACTCAACAAGTAAAGAAGGGGCCGCACTGCCGGCTGAAAGGAACTGTTCCGTTTATGGGGCAGTTCTTTTTTTATGGATAAATATTTTACCGAACGGCAGTGTCAGGAAGGATTTCGGCGTGATCATGGGGAATACTTTCTATAACAAATCAGTTGTTCTTTCGATTTCCTCTTCCGAACGGGGGTGATGATATGGGAGTCGTAGAAATGCCGGTGTTTCAGGTTTTGATGCTCGCCATCATGTTCCTGGCACTGATGGTAGAAGTTAAAACAGGCGGTGCGGGCGCGGGAGTGATTCTCGGACTCGTTGCTGCCGGTGTTTTCTGGGGCGGACAATATGCAAACGGATCGGCCGAACTTTATGAGCTCGGGTTGTTCCTCGGCGGAATTCTTTGCATCATCGCGGAGATGCTGCTTCCGACCATCGGGCTCCTCGCGGGAGCCGGTGTTGCGATGCTGCTTTACAGTGTCGCAATGTCCTTGGGCGGCGATCTCGGAGCTGTCGGTGCCATGGCCGTGGCGCTCGGTGCCGCACTTTTCGTTTTTCTTCTCATCGTTCAGCATTTGCCGTCAAGCCGGCTTTGGAACCGCATCGTTCTGCGTGAGCAGACGTCAACGTCAGACGGATACGTCAGTGCCGTTCCGCGTGACGAACTCGTCGGCAGAACGGGGATTGTATTGACGGAACTGCGTCCCGCCGGGTCGGCCCGCATTGACGGGAAATCGGTTGACGTCGTTTCCGAAGGCCGTTTCGTACCGAAAGGTACGTCGGTCGAAGTCGTTTCCGTGCAGGGAAATCGCGTTGTCGTACGCGCCCTGCCGCAGTTGAATCAGTAAAGGAGGTCCCTCATGGGAGCATTAATCGGCAGCGGGTTTATTCTCGTTCTCGTCATCGCCGTTATTATGGCATTTCTCTATTTTGTACCGGTCGGACTTTGGATCTCGGCTCTTGCGGCTGACGTCCGCGTCAGCATCGTGACCCTGATCGGGATGCGTATGCGCCGCGTCCCGCCGGGAAAGATCATTATGCCGCTTATCAAGGCGAACAAGGCCGGACTTGACGTCAACGTCAATCAGCTTGAAGCGCATTATCTCGCCGGCGGCAATGTCGACAAAGTCGTTGACGCCCTGATTGCGTCGCACCGTGCGCAAATCGCGCTGCCGTTTGAACGTTCGGCCGCGATTGACCTCGCCGGACGCGACGTGCTCGAAGCCGTTCAGATGAGTGTCAATCCGAAAGTCATCGAGACGCCGGTCGTTTCGGCCGTTGCGAAAAACGGTATCGAACTCAAAATCAAAGCGCGCGTCACGGTACGCGCCAACATTGACCGTCTCGTCGGCGGTGCCGGCGAACCGACGATTATCGCGCGTGTCGGCGAAGGTATCGTCACGACAGTCGGTTCGTCCGAAAGTCACAATGACGTGCTCGCAAACCCGGACGAAATCTCGAAAACCGTCCTTGAAAAAGGACTTGACGCCGGTACGGCCTTTGAAATTCTTTCCATCGATATCGCGGACGTTGACGTCGGACGCAACATCGGCGCTCAGCTTCAGACGGATCAGGCCGAGGCCGATAAACGTATTGCACAGGCAAAAGCCGAGGAACGCCGCGCAATGGCTGTCGCCAAAGAACAGGAAATGAAAGCCTACACGCAGGAAATGGAAGCCAAGGTCGTCGAGGCGAAGGCCGAAATCCCGCATGCGATGGCCGATGCCCTGCGTGAAGGTAATCTCGGTGTCATGGATTACTACAACCTCAAAAATATCCAGGCTGACACGGAAATGCGCGAAGCGATCAGCGACGGAGGTGCGTCTGACAGTTTGAGCACGACGAATCAGCCGCTCAAGTAAGGGAGGGGAAGCCATGGACTTAGTGGCTATTCTCAGTCTTGTCGCGTTTGCTTTCATTATGAATACGCTCGGAAAACTCGGAAAAGCCAACCGTGCGAAAAATCCAATGCCCCGCCCGCCGAGGCCGGGAATGCCGCCGGGAGACCGGATGCCGGCAAACATCGAACTGCCGCAGGAAAAACCGCATAAGCCGCATAAACCGCTCGGTTTTGACGTGCCGCATCTCGAAGGAGCACCGCAGGAAACGTCAACGTATCCGATCGAACGGGAATATCCCTCGTTTGAACAGGTGACGTCAGCGGAAATTCAGGCGCAGATCGAAGCAGCGCGTCATGAAGCTGAGCTCGAAGAAGCGGATCGGAAACGTGAAGCCGAATACCGCCTCGCACGCGAGCAGCAGGATGCCGCAATCCGCGCGGCTGACGAGGCCGCATACCGCAAAGCGGCGCGGATTCCCGGTGATGAGTCGAAACAGGGACGTCCCGTTTTGACGTCACGTCAGGCGCGTCAGGCCATTGTGCTCGCCGAAATCATCGGCCCGCCGAAAGCCCGTCGCAGACGGTTTCGTCATTGACAAACGGCTATCGGGACGGCAACGATAAAAACTCATGACAAACAAGAAAAAGTGTAGTAAAATTAAAGAATGTGTTATGTTGTGTATGAATATACAGAGACGTAGATTAGTATTTTGTAGGTGATAATGTTGTCAAACCCGATGTTTGATCGTATTCAAGGTGATTTAGAACTGCTGGAGGAAGGGCTGCAGGAAGCCGTGACGTCATCCGTTGACCTCGTGACGGAAGTCGGCATCCATTTGGTCACCTCCGGCGGAAAACGAATCCGCCCGGCGCTCTGTCTGCTATCCGCTCACGGCGGACCGGATTTTGACGTCAAACGGACTATGCCGCTTGCCGTGGCACTCGAGCTTATCCATACGGCTTCGCTCGTACACGATGACGTCATTGACGCGGCCGATACGCGCCGCGGTTCGATTACGGCAAATGCCAAATGGGGCAATCAGGTCGCGATTCTCAGCGGCGATTATATCTTTGCGCGTGCCTTTCGTCTGATCGCCGACGCAAATTATTCGAATCATGTCAGCCGCAGGCTTGCGGATCTCATCTGCAACCTCAGCGAGGGCGAAATCATTCAGGATCATGCCGTTTATCAGGCTTCGCGCGGTTATGAAGATTACTATACGCGGATTCAGAAAAAAACGGCGGATTTTCTCGAGATTTGCTGTGAACTCGGCGCAAATGTCGGCGGTATGTCCGACGAGGAAACGCGCGGGCTCGGACTTTACGGTCACTGCATCGGCATGGCATTCCAGATCACGGATGACCTGCTTGACATTGAACAGACGTCGGAACGTATCGGCAAACCGGCGGGCAATGATATCCGTCAGGGTATTGTAACGCTTCCGGTAATCCGCGCGCTTGAGGTCAGCCCGGATGCGGCGGAACTCGAGTCCATCGTGACAAACCGCGACATGACGGATGAGATGGTCGAGCGCGCACTTGCGATTGTCAAGGCAAGTGACGGGGTTGACTTTGCTAAGGACAAAGCAGATGATTTCCTCGCACGTGCCAAGAAGGCCCTGCCGGATAATCTGCCGCCGGAAATTCGCGAAACGTATATGGATATTGCCGACTTTATCGGCGACCGTGACTTTTAACTTCTCTCAACGGAGGAACTTTTATGTTTGGTATCGGGTTACCCGAGTTTATACTCATCATGATCGTCGGTCTGATCGTCTTCGGCCCGGGGAAACTCCCGGAAGTGGGACGTATGCTCGGTAAGGGCATTCGGGAATTCCGTAAGGTTTCCAGTGCCGTAAATGACGCAATCAATGCGCAGGATCGGGAGATCCGCCGTAGCACGTACCGCGAAGCGACGCATCGCGAAGCCGATCTGCGTCCGCAGGAAAGGGAAATGACACCGGAACAGGGAAAAGCCTCAGACGGACCGGCTCAAACGGCATCTCCCGCACAGTCTTCCCCGGCGGCGCATCCGACTGCACCGAATCCGCAACCGGCTTCGCCGTCGCAAACCGCACAGACATCGAATTCGACAGCTCCGCAAACCGCGTCGGCTGCAAATCCGGGTCAACCGGCTCCGCAAACCGCGTCCGCGCCGCAATCCGCTTCGCAGGAACAAGGTCCCGTCATCAAGCCGGAACCCGTGGAAGTACCGCATCGTACGGAATCGGACGGCGAGTCGTTTGTCTATCAGCCGCCGACACAGGAATCCGTACGTCAACAGATTGCCGCACAGCAACAGCAGACCACTGCAAAAAGCGAAACGAAATAACGTGCAGAACATGTCGCCTCTAATTTATTATCAGGCGACATGTTTATAAACTAAGTTTATTTAACCGTAAGGTTTGACATTGTTATTTCCGATTCCTGACGATATAATAGAGTCAGAATCAATCAAACCGTATGTTTTTAGGAGGAACAAATATGTTTGGATTAGGTGTACCGGAACTCGTTCTCATTTTGATCATCGGCCTCGTGGTCTTCGGCCCGGGCAAACTGCCGGATATCGGCAAGGCACTCGGTAAGAGCATCAATGAGTTCAAATCGGCAAGCACGGAAGAGGAAGACCCGAAGAAAGAGATCAATGTAACGGAAAAGCCGAAAGAACTGGCAAAGAAGGACGATCCCGCAGCTAAGAAATAAACCGGGCAAGAGGTATTATGGCAGAAGAGAAAGTTTCTGAAACGGAGCTTCAGGCTCCGGAACAATCCACAAAAGAAGAAGCGCCTGCCGAAAGAACCGCACAGGAAGCTCAGGAAGCAGCGGAGGCGGAGGAACTCGATGACGGAAGTATGTCTCTCGTCGCGCATTTGACGGAACTGCGCAAACGTCTGATTCGGAGTCTGATTGCCGTTGCGATCGGCAGCGGTATCGCATATTACTTTATTGAAGAGATTATGCATTATTTGACGCTGCCGGCAGGAAAGCTGTACTACATGCATCCTTCCGAAGCGTTCTTCACGTACATCAAAGTCGCCGTAGCGGCAGGGTTTTTGATTGCTTTGCCGGTCGTTTTTTACCAGATCTGGCGTTTCTTTTTGCCGGCATTGACACGTCGGGAACGGGCTGTTCTCGGTATCGTCGTGCCGACGTCGGTGCTTCTGTTTTTTGCCGGCATTGCTTTTTCGTTTTTCCTGGTTTTGCCGGCCGGCATTCGCTTTTTTATGGGCTTCAGTAATGCCGAACTGGAAGCGTTATTCTCCGTCGATAAGTATTTTGACTTCATTATTATGTTTGTCCTGCCGTTCGGATTCGTCTTCGAGCTGCCGCTCGTCATTACGATCCTCGGCAAGATGGGCATCATCACGTCAAAATTCCTGAAGAAATATCAGCGTATTGTCATTTTCCTGTCATTCGTCCTCGCGGCGATCATTACGCCGACGCCGGATGTTTTTACGCAGTCGATGATTGCGCTGCCGATGATCGTGTTGTATGAAGTCGGTTATCTGATTGTCCGCTATATTATGAGAAAGTAAGCGGTCTCTCCGGCCTGACGCCGGACCAAGGGGGCAATTTTTTTGGCATACAAAGATTTGCGCGAATTTATCGCGGACCTGGAGCAGCACGGCCTGCTGAAACGGATTCAGACGGAAGTTGATCCGTATCTTGAGATTACGGAGATCACGGACCGCGTGTCAAAAAAGGAGGGGAAAGACAACGTCGCCCTGCTTTTTGAGAACGTTAAAGGTTCGAAGATGCCGGTACTCATGAATGCATACGGCAGTTACGAACGTATGTCGATGGCACTCGGTGTCGAAAAACTCGACGATGTCGCCGACGAACTGCGGGAAATGATGAAACTCCCATATGTTTCGCTGCAGAACAAAATGAGCGTCGTGACGATGATCCCGATGATCAAACGTGCGATCAACTTCCCGAAATACGTCAAGCATGCACCGTGTCAGGAAGTCGTCGAAGAGAATCCGAGCCTCGATGACATTCCGATTTTGACGTGCTGGCCGCAGGACGGCGGTCCGTTCATTACGCTGCCGATCACGTTTACGAAAAATCCGAAGACGGGCAAACGCAATGTCGGTATGTACCGTTTGCAGAAATATGACAGCAAAACGACGGGCATGCATTGGCACATTCATAAGAACGGCGCGGAGAATTTCCGTGACGCTAAAGCAGCCGGAAGCGAACGTATCGAAGCCGCTGTCGCGATCGGCACAGATCCGGTTTTGACGTATGCGGCGACGGCACCGCTGCCGCGTGACATCGACGAAATGGTTTTCGCCGGTTTCCTGCGTCATAAACCGGTCGAAATGGTCAAATGCAAGACCGTTGACATCGAGGTTCCGGCGACGGCCGAAATCATCCTCGAAGGTTATGTCAACACGAACGAAATGCGCCGCGAAGGTCCGTTCGGCGACCATACGGGGTATTATTCGCTCGCGGATGATTACCCGGTCTTCCATATTACGTGTATTACGCACCGTAAAAATCCGATTTACTCGGCAACCGTCGTCGGCAAACCGCCGATGGAGGATTGCTATATTGCCAAGGCGACGGAACGTATTTTCCTGCCGCTTTTGCAGCAGATGCTGCCGGAAATCGTTGACATCAATATGCCGCTCGAAGGCGTTTTCCACGATTGTGTCATCGTTTCCATTAAAAAGCAGTTCCCGATGCATGCGCGCAAAGTCATGCACGCACTTTGGGGCATGGGTCAGATGATGAATGTCAAGATGATTATCGTCGTTGACGCCCATGTTGACGTCCAGAAACCGGCCGAAGTCGCTTGGCGTGTCTTCAATAACATTGACGCGAAGCACGACCTTGAGATCGTCGAGGGACCGCTCGACGTACTCGATCATTCGTCGCCGATGGCAAAATGGGGCGCCAAGCTCGGTATTGACGCGACGAAGACGTGGCCGGAGGAAGGCCACACGCGTGAATGGCCGGATGAAATCGAAATGACGAAGGAGATCCGTGACCGCGTTGACGCCAAGTGGAAGGAGCTCGGTCTCGATTGATACGACAGATTAAGGCTCATGTCAATAACGTGGCCCTGCACCATACGATCTTTGACCTGCCGTTTGCGTTTATGGCCGCGATACTTGCCGGCAACGGACATCCGGGCCTCTGGCCGATTATCTGGATCGCCATTGCGATTACGTCGGGACGTGCCGCGGCGATGGCTCTTGACAATCTCGCCGATCTCAAATACGATTCGCAGCAGCCTCGCATGGCGGGACGCGCGATGGTGCGCGGAGATATTTCGAAACGGGAAGCGCTTATCTTTATCGCGATCTGTTTTGTCATCCTTATTTATTCCGTGTTGCAGCTGCAGCCGATTTGCATTTATCTGCTCCCGGTCGCGGCGATTCCGTTTATCATTTATCCGTTTATGAAACGCGTCACGGGATGGGTTCACATGTTTTTGGGACTCGCGATCGCGATGGCTCCCGCAGGCGGATGGGTCGGTGTCAGCGGCACGATTGACGCGCCGCTCGTTGTACTCTGTCTCGCCGTGGCGCTTTGGATCGGACCGTTTGACGCGATGTACGGCGCACAGGATGAAGAATTTGACCGCAGTCAGGGACTTCATTCCCTCGCGGTTTCGTACGGTGCACGCGGTGCGTTCCGCATTGCAACGGTTTGTCATGTGATTTGTGTCATTTGCTTTGCGCTCGTCGGCGTCATGATGCAGCTTTCCTGGCCGTATTATGTCGGCGTGGCGATTGCGGCAGTGACACTCGTATACCAACATCACATTGTCAGCCCGACGGATTTCAGCCGTGTAACACAGGCGTACTTTATGCGTAACGGTATTGTTTCCGTGGCGATATTCCTGTTTACCTGGATCAGCTTTTACGCATGATTCCGGATCATGAGAAAGGATGATAGGAATGACAGCTCGACTGTTAGAAGGCAAGTTTTTTGCCAATGCCATTAAGGAGGAAGCGGGGCGCCGTGCCGCGGCTTTCGAGGAGAAGTACGGCGTTGTTCCCGGACTTGCCGTCATTATCGTCGGGGAAGATCCGGCTTCGCAGGTTTACGTCCGCAATAAACGCCGGAGCTGCGAAAAAGTAGGACTTTATTCCCGTGAAGTCGCGCTGCCGGCCGATACGCCGAAGGAAAAACTGCTTTCGATCATTGACGAGCTCAACGCCGATCCGAAAATTCACGGCATTCTGCTGCAGCTGCCGCTGCCGAAGGCACTTGACCCGTACGAAAACGAGTTTTTAAACCGCATTGACCCGGCGAAAGATGTTGACGGATTCCATCCCGTCAATGTCGGCCGTCTCGTCATCGGCGAACCGGGATTGACGCCGTGTACGCCGGCCGGATGCATGAAGATGCTCGAACTTGCCGGCATTGACATTGACGGCAAAAATGCCGTTGTCATCGGCCGCAGCAACATTGTCGGGAAACCGATGATGCTTATGCTTATGAAGAAAAACGCGACGGTAACGGTATGTCATTCGCATACACAGGATCTGCCGTCTGTGACGCGGCGCGCCGATATTCTCGTCGCGGCAGTCGGACGTCCGCATTTTGTCACGGCTGACATGGTAAAACCCGGGGCTGTTGTCATTGATGTCGGCATCAATCGCATTGCGCCGAAAAAACTCGTCGGTGACGTTGACTTTGACGCCGTCAAAGAAGTCGCGGGCGCGATCACGCCTGTTCCGGGCGGGGTCGGTCTGCTCACCGTCGCGATGCTCATGGACAATGTCGTCCGCGCGGCCGAAATACAGCAGAACAACAAATAACAAGAGGTGCGCACCTTCGGGTGCGCTTTTTCCCATATCTTTTTGAGTATGTCAGGAGGAAAGCCCATGAAAACAGACGTAGAAATTGCACAGGAAGCAGCGATGAAACCGATTCAGGAAATCGCGGCTCAGCTGGGGATCACGGATGACGAACTGGAACTGTACGGCAAATATAAAGCAAAAGTGACGCTTGACGCGTGGGAACGCGTCAAAGACCGCCCGAACGGAAAACTGGTCCTTGTAACGGCGATCAATCCGACGCCGGCCGGCGAAGGCAAGACGACGACGAGTGTCGGTCTCGCCGATGCATTCCATCATCAGGGTAAAAAAGTCGCCGTTGCCCTGCGCGAACCGTCGCTCGGACCGTGCTTCGGACTGAAAGGCGGCGCTGCCGGCGGCGGATACGCCCAGGTCGTTCCGATGGAAGATATCAACCTTCATTTTACGGGTGATTTCCACGCGATCACGACGGCGCATAATCTGCTCGCGGCCGTCATTGACAATCATATCCATCAGGGCAACGCCCTTGACATTGACGTTCGCCGCGTCGTCTGGAAACGCGTCCTTGACCTCAACGACCGCGCCCTGCGTCATGTCGTCATCGGTCTCGGCGGCAAACCGCACGGCGTACCGCGTGAGACGGGATTTGACATCACGGTCGCTTCGGAAATGATGGCCATTCTCTGCCTCGCCGACAGCCTCGAAGACATGAAAAAACGTCTCGGCGAAATCGTCGTTGCCTATACGCGCAGCGGCCGCGCCGTCCGTGCCAAGGAACTCAATGTCACGGGGGCACTCACGCTGCTCTTTAAAGATGCGATCAAACCGAACATCGTTCAGACGCTCGAAGGCACGCCGGCATTCATCCACGGCGGTCCTTTCGCGAATATCGCTCACGGCTGCAACAGCGTCATGGCGACGAAATTCGCGCTGAAATTTGCCGATTACGTCGTCACGGAGGCCGGATTCGGTGCCGACCTCGGTGCCGAGAAGTTCCTTGACATCAAATGCCGTTTCGCGGGTCTGCGTCCGGATGCCGTTGTCATCGTTGCAACGGTTCGCGCGCTCAAGATGCACGGCGGCCTGTCGAAGAAAGAACTCACGAAAGTTGACATGGCGGCACTCGAAAAAGGCCTCGCCAACCTCACGAAACACATCGAAAACATCCATAAATTCGGTCTCCCGGCTGTCGTCGCGATCAATGCATTCCCGACGGATACGCCGGAAGAACTCGCCTTTGTCGAGAAAGCCTGCAATGACATGGGCGCGGAAGTCGCGCTTTCGGAAGTCTGGGCCAAAGGCGGCGAAGGCGGACTCACCCTTGCCGAAAAGGTTGAAGCGGCCTTTGATAAGCCGAACAACTTCCATTTCATGTACGATACGGAAGCATCGATTCCGGAGAAGATCGGGGCAATTGCGCGCGAGATCTACGGCGCAGACGGTGTTGACTTTGAGCCGGCGGCGAAGAAACAGCTCGCTGAGATCGAGTCGCTCGGTTTCGACAAAGTGCCGGTCTGCATGGCCAAGACGCAGTATTCGCTTTCCGATGACGCGTCGAAACTCGGCCGCCCGACCGGATTCCGCATCACGGTTCGTGAATTGCGCGTTTCCGCCGGTGCCGGCTTCATCGTTGCTCTCACGGGCAGCATTCTCACGATGCCGGGCCTGCCGAAGAAACCGGCTGCCGAGAATATGGATATCGACAACACGGGTAAGATCACGGGTCTGTTCTGACTGTTCTTGACAGGATGACGGTTGTGCGCTAAAATAAGTACCATTAAAGCAACGGAGCTTCAATTGTGAAGTTCCGTTGCCTTTTTTATGCGTTTTTGTAAAGAGGGGCAGGTCATGTCCGATCGGGCAGCAGAAAGGAATTATCTATGAATACAGCAGAAGTCTTAGTCAAATGCCTCGAAAATGAAGGGGTACGGTATATTTTCGGCATTCCGGGCGAGGAAAACCTCGAGATCATCGAGGCATTGCGCGATTCGCCGATCCAGTTTATCACGGTGCGCCATGAACAGGGCGCGGCGTTTATGGCCGACATGTACGGACGTCTTACGGGACGTGCCGGCGTCTGCCTTGCAACGCTCGGACCGGGCGCGACGAATCTCGTCACGGGCGTTGCCGATGCGAACATGGACGGCGCTCCTCTCGTTGCGATTACGGGTCAGGTCGGCACGGAGCGCATGCATTTGACGTCACATCAGTACCTCGACCTTGTGACGCTTTTCGAACCGGTCACGAAACGCAGCCGTCAGATCGTACGCGACGACACGGTCAATGAGATCATCCGCATCGTCTTTAAATACGCACAGGCCGAAAAACCGGGTGCCTGCCACGTCGATCTGCCGTGCGATATCGCGCGCGACGAAGTCGAAGAAGGACCGAGCGCACACCCGATCCGCGCGTATGACGTCAGTCCCGAACTCGCGAACGTCACGAGTATCCGCGCTGCAGCGGATCTGCTCGCGGGGAGCGAACATCCCGTCATTCTTGCGGGACATGCTGCCGTACGCAACCATGCGAGTGATTCCCTGACGCATTTTGCCGATACGCTTCACATCCCCGTCATCAGCACGATGATGGCCAAAGGCATCGTTCCGTGCGATGATGACTATGAATGCGGTACGATCGGCATTCCGCAGAAGGATTACCCGGATCATCTCATCGAGAAGGCTGACCTCGTCATTGCCGTCGGGTACGACCTCGTCGAATACGCGCCGACGAAGTGGAATCCGCGCGCAAACCATAAGATTCTGCATATCGACGCACGTCCGGCTCATGTCAACAAGCTCTATCAGCCGAACATTTCCGTCGTCGGCGACATTTCCTATTCGCTTGATCATCTCATCGGGTTCTGTCAGGAAAAGAATGTATCGGATGACATTTTCAAGATCCGCGATGCATTCCGTCACGAACGTGAGATGTACGCCGATGACACGGCCTATCCGGTCAAGCCGCAGAAAATCCTTTGCGATATCCGCAAAGTGCTCGGCAAATCGGATATCCTCATTTCCGACGTCGGCGCGCACAAAATGTGGATCGGCCGTCAATATCCGTGCTATCAGCCGAATACGTGCATCATCTCGAACGGTTTTGCGACGATGGGCCTTGCCGTACCGGGCGCTATCGCGGCGAAACTCATCTATCCGGAGAAAAAAGTCCTCGCTGTTGCCGGCGACGGCGGTTTCCTCATGAACTGCCAGGAACTTGAGACAGCCGTACGTCTCAAGACGCCGTTTGTCACCCTGATTTTCCACGATGCAAGCTACGGCCTCATCAAATGGAAACAGATGGAACGCTATGAACACAGCACGTCCGTCGATTTCGGGAACCCGGATTTTGTCAAAATGGCCGAGAGCTTCCATGCGATCGGTTACCGCATCGAAAAGACGGAAGACCTGCTGCCGACGCTCGAGAAGGCGTTCCGTCAGGAAGTCCCCGTTGTCATCGACTGCCCGGTTGACTACGATGAAAATATGAAACTGACCGATCATCTGCACGATCTGTTCGAGTAATTCGGACAAAGGTTGACAGTTAACGCGAGAGGCTTTGCCGGTAACGGCGGGGCCTCTTTTTGCTGCGTGAAAACACTCGCCCGTGTGCAGGATTTCTCTTGCCAAACACCGTAATACCATTTACAATATTTATGGAAATATACAGGAGGGATTTTTAATGAAACGTGTTTCAGTCGAACTGGTGCCGCGCGATGCGGCATCCCTGCAGGAAAACCTCGAACTGCTGCAGCCGTACAAAGAAAAAATCGACGTCATTAATATACCGGATCTTCTTCGTTTCCCGCTGCGCAGCTGGGAAGGAGCGGCCGAGGCGCAGGCGTATTTCCCAAACGTCATGCCGCATATCCGTGCCATGGACATCAATCTCGATGAAGAACTGCCGATGAAAGCGTACCTGCGCGAACACAACATCCGCGAAGTCCTCGTCATCGAAGGCGATCCGCCGCAGGATATGACGCACGAAGTCTATCCGACGCAGAGCACGGATGTCATCCGCAAATTCCGCGCCGAAATGCCGGAAGTACGCGTCTATGCCGGTATCGACCAGTATCGCGGCTCCATGTGTCATGAACTATACCGCATTCGCCGCAAAACGCAGGCCGGAGCAGTCGGTTTCTTTACGCAGCCGTTTTATGACATGCGCTTCCTCGCCATGTATGAGGATATGCTGCGCGGACTCGACGTTTACTGGGGTATTTCGCCGGTCATGAATGCGCGTTCCAAAGGATACTGGGAACGCAAAAACAACGTCATTTTCCCGCGGGAGTTCGAGGCAACGCTCGAATGGAGCATCGAGATTTCGAAACGCATCATGGAATTCGCCGATAAAACGGACGGCTCCGTCTACTTCATGCCGATCCGGACGAATGTTGCGGCCTACCTGCAGGGCGTTTTCGCCTGAAAGGGGCGTCTGCCATGATGAATTTTACGGCCATTGACTTTGAAACGGCGACATCGGCACGCGATTCGGCCTGCAGTGTCGCTGTCGTTGAGGTGCAAAACGGACGGATCGCCGATTCCTACTACACGCTCATCCGTCCGCCGTTTAACCGTTATAACTGGTTCAATACGAAAATTCACGGGATTCACCGCCGCGATACGGCGGACAAGCCGGATTTTGCGATGATCTGGCCGTTTCTCGAGGAACGTCTCGAAGGGCGGCTCGTCGTCGCACACAACGCGAATTTTGACATGAGCGTGCTGAAATCCTGTCTTTATGCGGCAAAACTGCCGCTGCCGCATCTTTCGTACTGCGATACGGTCGCCATTTCGCGGCGTGTTTGGCCGGATCTTGTCAATCATAAACTTGACACGGTCAGTCATTTTCTGAACGTCAACTTTCATCATCATCATGCCCTTGACGATGCACGGGCATGCGCCGCGATTCCCGTCTGCGCGGGGCGCACCGAAGGGGCGCAGAGCCTCGAAGAACTGGTCCGCATGCTGAACGTACCGCTCTGTCCGCTTCTCTGATGATGTCGTGAAGGGGAACGTTTCCCCTCGGAAAGGAAAGGAAATCATGATTCTCGTCAGTGCCTGCCTGCTCGGACATAAAGTCAAATACAACGGCGGTTCCAATGCCAATGAGCTGCTGCTGCGCTATAGTGAATCGGGACGTTTCCTCCCGGTCTGCCCCGAATGTCTCGCGATGCTTCCCGTACCGCGTCTGCCGATGGAAATCGTCGGCGGCAGCGGTGCGCAATTACTCGCCGGACACACCCGTGCGGTTGACGCGAACGGCATGGAAACGTCATCCTATCTCATTGACGGGGCACAAAAAGTCCTCGCGATGGTCAAAGCGTACCACGTCCGTGTCGCGATCTTCAAAGAGGGCAGTCCGTCCTGCGGCGTTCATAAAGCGCATGACGGCAGTTTTACGGGACGCAAAGTCAAAGGGAGCGGCGTCACGACCGCGCTGCTTCGCCGCAATGGTGTCAAAATTTACTCCGAAAAAGACATGACGGCACGCCGTCTCGAGGCACTGATTCAGGAAGATTTGCGTTTCGATCAAATTTCCTGAAAAAAAGCTTGCATTCATGCGGGCGATCTAGTATAATACCTTTTGTCGGTTCGATAAAACCGATTCCTTGATTCCTCGATAGCTCAGCCGGTAGAGCACCTGACTGTTAATCAGGCTGTCGCAGGTTCGAATCCTGCTCGAGGAGCCACGGCGCGTTGGTCAAGTGGTTAAGACACCGCCCTTTCACGGCGGCATCATGGGTTCGAATCCCATACGCGTCA
>Ga0326511_10001819_pt1 | contig 17513 bp, 17 predicted proteins | sample 0_2496_0518_D_FD_203701 | JGI IMG/M metagenome (GOLD analysis project Ga0326511, IMG submission 203701) | Bovine rumen microbial communities from UC Davis, California, United States - 0_2496_0518 | ecosystem: Host-associated > Mammals > Digestive system > Stomach > Rumen | place: USA...
GGGCCAAAAATTTGTCCAATTCATTTCCTCCTTTTTACACAATAACCGTTTCGGTTATTTAGAGTATAGCACCAATAACCGAAACGGTCAAGTATTTTGGAGTATGATTCAAAAGTTTTCTTTTTAAGTGCCCTTTTTGTAGATATGTTCCTGGCATCTTTTTTGAGAACAGGCAATCGGTGGATATGTTTCTTGGTCAATTTTTGAGAACAGAAACGGGAAGATTGCAATTGTTCAGGCAAGATTTTATACGGATTATATACAACCCATGATTGCTGAAAAGTACCGATCGCTTTCACGGTGAACGAGAAAAATGTCGGAGCTGTGATTGGTGAATGAACTGGATGAAAAATGCTCGAAACAAGAAAGACTACTAATCATTATCTGGATACTGTGATTTCAAGTGTGGCACAAGTATAGGAATAACAATATATTGACAAGTTTGCGAGAATGACTAATTTTCACACTTCGAGACTGTCTGTTTACTAATACATATAGGTTAAAAAGGACCGCGAAAAGCGAAAAGCCTGAAATAAAGGGGGTTCCGTTACTGGGAGCAAGTCGTGCTCCGCGAGATGGGAGCCCTCATTTTTAAATGAGGAATATTTAGAGAAAGGGCGGTGTCGTCGACTTTGGTTTCGGATTCTCCAGTTTCTTTTTCTCTATTTCAGCGAGCACTTCATCCGAGTAGTAATTTCCGATATATTCAGTCTCATACGGGACAATCTCTACAATACGGTCTTTCCAGTCATATCTTTCCCCGCACCCGATGAAATCACCGTCTTCGTCGATCTGCATCACAGGCATACCGTTCCCGTCAAAAACAGGGTTGCCTTTCTCGTCAAATTCCTGGCCGCAGACCGCATGCCTGTTGATGCTCCTTGCCTGTAGAAAACCGTCAATAAAGACTTCCGACCCGATATGAAGCCGCCGGAGGTCGTCGGCTGCGTTGCTCCCGTACGACCTGATCCATGGAAACTCGGGCCTGGGCTCAGGGGGAACTGAACCGGCAGGATTCCTTTCAAGGACTGCCTGGTACTGAGTATAGACAAGGCCGTCCAGGGTCCTCCTTTTCGAGGGATCGCGGCACAGGGTGCCGAAAGTCAGGAGCTGGTTGGAGACCTCCCTGTGCTTTGCCAGATACTGGATGCAGTCCGAAACAGAGTCCTGGTGACATCTTTTCTCACAGGAAAGAGGATTGATGTAAACAAGAGCCCCTGGAATCTGGTTCCTTGTGTTGCAATAGCTGCAATAGGTGGTCTTCTTGATGAGCCTCGACCTCAGCTCTCCATAAACCTCGACAATATCGCATTCTTCCCATGTCTCGATCTCCCTGATAAGTTCTGGATCACGGGTGATGATGACCGGGTCATCGCATTTCATGTATCTGCGCCTGTCCCCGACTTCGCGTACACCGCGGGCGACGGTAATGTAGACCATGGCGTAGATATAGTGGCAGCCATTCTTAACGATCTGCGGAGGCTTGATAACGGCGCCGAGCATATAGGCAAAGCTCATCTGAGGGAGACCATTTGTACCGTCAGGGCTGTTGCCGGAATAACCGCTGATGTACTCTGTGCCATAGGGAACCATCTCAATTGCATGATCGTTCCATTCCGTCATTTTTCCGCATCCGGCAGGATCGGCGTCCCCGCCGGCTTTCATGACGGGCGTTCCGTCAGGGTAGAAGAGGGGTTTTCCATTCTCTTCGTATTCCTGGCCGCAGAGGGCGCGACGCCGGATCTTCCTTACCTGCAGAAAGCAGTCCGTGAAGATCTCGCTCCCGACATGCAGGTTCTGAAGATCCCTGGCGGCGTTCTTTCCATATGATTTGATCCAGAGATAGTCGGTCCTTAATTCAGGTGGGTCGGATTTGATACGGAAAATACGGTTGAGGGCGACTTGATACTGGGCATAGGCAGAACCGGTCTTGTCTTTGTGCTTCGAAGGCTCACGGCAGAGGGTGCCGAAAGTAAGCATCAGGTTAGAGACATCCCTGTGATCTTCCAGGTACTGCATACATTCGGATTCCGAATCAAGATGGCAGATCTTTTCGCAAAAGATCGGGTTGATATACATGATGACGCCGGGGATCTGGATCTTGATGCCGCAGCTCTTGCAAAAGGAGGATTTTTTGATCCGCCTTGATGCGAACACGCCCTTGATGCTGACGATATCATTAACTCCCCAGGTCTCTATTTCCCTTATGCATGCTGTGTCGCGGGTCATGATAAGCGGGACGTCGCACACCAGGCCGTCCCTGTCTGCCGCACCGCGTCCGCTGCGCACTACAGTAACGTATACCCTTGCATATATGAATTGATCTCCGCTTTTCGCCACCTGCGGGGGCTTCAGAACAGCCCCTCGCAGGAAAACCCGGTTTATCCTTGCCATATATCAGATCCTTTAGAAGTTACCTTAAAAATAAAAAACGAATCATTGATCAGTCGAGGATCAGTCGAGGAATATCTCGTCCATGTCCTCCATCTCCGGCACGCAGCCGAGCTGATCGGGCAGGTGTACGTCATAGCCACGCATGACGGCAAGATGCTTCGGGATATGGTCTTCCCTGAGCACAATGCCTTTGATGTCCGGACTCACCATATCGTTCACATACACAGAACCGCTGCGGTCGTTGCGGATGCATGCCGTGACGAACAGCGGGATATCATAGATGCTGCAGAGGCTGACTAATCTCCGGAGTGCCGGCACACACTGCTCACCCCAGACTGCCTGTTTATTGAAGGTCGTAAGACTGTCGTTGCAATTGGCTGCCATATTTCTATATCCTTTCCGTGTTTTTTTAATAGTCCTCTTCCTCAAGCATCGGGAACTCCTCCTCCGGAGCACCGCTAGAAGGAAGATCGGCGTTCTCGGTTTCGCTGCTTTTATTATTGAAAGCGCCAAGGCCTTCCTTGCAGGGATTGATACTGTCCTGCGAAAGTGCTGAAGGGACTGACTCATGAGCCTTCTTCTTTTTTCTCTTTCTTTTCTTTTTTCGCCGCATACGTTCCTGCTGACCGGCAGTCGTATCATCGACCAGAGAGGGCTCTCTTTTTTCGTTACCGTGCCCCGGAGGGGAAGCAATGCCGGTATCTATGTCCGATACTGGGTCATAAAACCATTCACGGGGGACCCATTCAGGGATATCGACCGTTGGCCGGAGGAGCCTGGGCCTGCATCTTTTAGTCCCGTTCCCCGGCTTGCATATAAGGACATCGTTATATCCTGACAGGTCGATACCTCCAAGGCGTTCACTCTCAAGGCTGATTAGGCGGCAGTCCTTAAAGTACTCCCCGCAGGGAGGAGATATGAGCGCTTCATACAGGACGCTCCTGACGAATGCCATGCGCCGCTTTTCCCTGATCATCGTGGTCAGGAACAGGATCGTCACTTCGTCATCGATCGGGATGACCTCTTTGGTGTAGGCGTGCCGGTATGTGTATCTGTACTCGCGGCATTCCGGGATAAAAATGTTCAGTTTTCTGCCGCGGACACGGTAGTAAAGTGCCAGCTTTACGAGGGCAGTGAATGCCACATCGCATTCCTTGAGGGCGAGGAGGTCCGTATGGAACGTGCTGTAAAGTTTCAGTGATAGATTAAGTGTCTTCATTAAAAAAGGTGGAACAGGATTTTGTTTGTGATAAAGCAGGCAGGTACCGGCCCGTATTCCCTGCTGTCTCTGGAGAGGTTCCGGTTGTCACCGAGCAGAAAGTAATGACCGGGTGCGAGCAGCACCGGGTTTTCCGCGATCCCGGCATCCTCCATTAGGGGCAGGCCGTCCGGAAGCGCTTTACCGTTCCGGTACAGAAGGCCGTCCCTTACCTGTATCTGGTCCCCGGGCAGGCCTACGATCCGCTTGGTCACGGTCAGGTCCTCCCCGGAGTACGGGATATGAGCGACCACGCAGTCGCCGTAACGCAGCTTTTCGACATCTGCAGTTTTTGTACAGACCAGGATGCTACCTGTAGAAAAAGCTGGCTTCATGGAATCCCCGACTACCCGCAGGTATGTCACAAAAAAACTACTGGCCCACAGGAAAAAACAGAGGAAAAGAAGGAGAGAAGAAGCGGTACTGCGGCGGATAATGGCGACCACATTCCTCATCAGCTGACCGGCCCCCTGTTAAGTATCCCGAGCCGAATATCGCCGTCGGAGTATCTGAGGACCTCGACAGAGATCTGCCTGAGTTTGAAGCGGTAACCGGTAAAGTCGCAGAAGTCATCTCCGGCGAGTGAATTATGGACGGCATCGGCCATCATGCTGACGATCTTTTCGGCATCTGGATAACTCAGGCGGTTTGGGCATGCCGATTCATACCGTTCGTGACCGTCAGGGTGTTCGTCATCGACCAGCATGTATTTCGGGCAGGCAAAAAAGAGCGTGCCCCCTTCCTTGTAGATCATCTCTATGGGATGTTCGTGGCCGTTTATACAGTAAAACGTCAGGCCTTTCCAGAAATTGGACAGCATCGTGATCCTCCTTCAGCGGTGCAGTTTGTGGTTACAGTACGGAAAGGAAAGCTACCGCATATCCTGCTGCTTTCCCTACTTTATATATATAAGAATCTCTCGGAAAACGTGCATTTTTGACTGGTCTTCGTGTCGATGGCAGTAGGAAGCACCCAAAATGCAGGAAATCGGGAGGAAATCTTATATATATAGAGTGAAGGACGAGGCTGTCCCGGCATGATGCGGGATTTGGATGGGCCGGGGCATGATTATAAAGCCGGCCTTATAAGGAGGAAAAATGGATCTGGGAGAGGCAAGGACTAAGGACACATATAACAGGTTTTTCGCAAGGGGGAGGATCATCGGGATCGGAATGGATGATTACGGCCATAAGCGGTTCGTCCTGTATATCAGGGGGACCGGGGGGCCGAGAGCCTCTAAAAACGGAGAGGAAAAGGAAAATGTAAAGCCAGCGCCTGGAGCAAGGCCGGTGTACCTGAGCATCGCGTTCGGGAATAACACACCGTACAATGTGCGGATCTCAGACATCGTTGAAGTGGAAGGGCACATGGTGGCATATCCCTATAAGAACGAAGCGGTCGACAAATGGGGGTTTATACAGTATCTCAAGGCAGACAGCATCACCCCTGCGGTCCCGGAACTTACAAAGGTATTCGGGGAAGAGGCGGCAGGTTTTTCCACTGGGAGGCATTACAGCCGTTTCTATCTGAAGGGTGTAGTGATAGATAAGTACAAAAAAGAAGGTTCCATCTGGCACAAGCTCACAATCCGTGTTGACGGGGACTCTGAGGACAGGCGGGCCAACCATATCAGGGCGCAGTATTCCGACAGGATGAGAGTCAATGACGTGCAGTATGAAAAGGGCGATACGGTAGCGCTGATCGGGACATTTTCGTACAGCAGGAAGGTGGCGAAGCATGACGACGCAAGGATCGTATATTTTGAGAACGTCATTGTCGATGACATGGCCGTGGTGAAGAAAAAGGAAAAAGCACAGGAAAGTCCATTTGCCGGTGGGTTCGGGGATTTCGGGGAGGATGAAGTTTCAGTGTCTGAAGGGTTGGCAGAAAAGAAGAGGGAGTAAAGAACTAATAGTAAGCATCTGTTGAATAACTAAAGAAGAAATTGGAAACATATAGTTGTTACAGGACCGAAAACTGGAGTCGCCAGCTTTCGGTCTTTTCTTTATGCTCAAAAACAGTCTCCGGATAACTTATAGAAAAACGTTTCCTCTATATCAGTTACGAAACCAGAAAACCGGAGTCCAACAATTTCATACAAAAAGGAGGAAACACATTGAGATGAGTGGCAAGACGTACATAGTCGCCTGGAGCGACGAGGATGGGATGGAATATGAAAAATTCCAGGATCCGGCGAAAGCAAGACAGAAACTCTGTGATCTGTTCGAGGAGCAGGCAGGAGAAGACTTCAGCGATGACAACCTCAGTTATTATGCCGAGGAATGGGAGCCGGAGCTTAAGGATCCGTACAGCGAAGATGACGAGTACGGGTTCAGGAAGAGGGCGATCTACTGGCGAAAAAGAGAGATGAAGCTGGAAGAAGAGGACGCAGTGCTGACTGAAGATACTGCGTACCTGAGACGGAACCGCTTCGGCGAGAGGTTCGACGCGAGGATCATCCCCGCATAAAGCACAAGGAGGAAACACATGAAAAGAAGGAAGAGAAAGAAAAGCCATATTCTGAAAAAAGTCGTGTCGTACGTAGCCTTGTTCTTTGCAGGAGAGATACTTTTCGGGGTAGGCGGGTATTTCTGCATAATGACGCATCTTCCCGATGCGGTGGGAATCCCGCTGATGACAGCAGGGTTCTTTTTAATCGTGGTCTTCTCCTGCGCCATGCAGGAGGAATACGACAGATTCATATCAAGAAGATATTCCGGGCGCCCTGTTTACAGGGTAGGAAGAGCGAGAGTAAGAGAAAAATCGGTGAAGATCTTCGTGGATTTGGACGGCGTCCTCGCGAAATGGGATGCAAAGGCATCTGTCGAGGATACCTATGCACCGGGATTTTTTCTGACACGCGAACCGGAGCCGGAAGCCATAGCGGCTGTAAAGCTCATGCGGGAGAAAGGCTTGGATATATACATCCTGACGTGTGCCTACCAGAACGGTCTGGCGGAACCAGAAAAGGATGCCTGGCTTGCCATGGTAGGGCTGTCCGATATCCCGAGGATCTTTGTTCCTTATGGGAAGAGAAAATCCGATTATGTCTGTACAGCGGATGCAAGCGTTCTGATCGACGATTATTCCAAAAACCTCCACGAATGGAGGGCCGAAGGGAACATTGGATGCAAGTTTTACAACGGGATCAACGGCACCTACGGAACATGGGATGGTTATTCCGTAAGCTGTGGGATGTCAGCGGAGCAGATCGCAGAAGTGATCACCGCAATCGTGAGGACACAGACAGGCCTTAAGGCGACAGCTTGAGACCCGAAAATAAGGAGGAAACACATGAAGATAGAGAAACTGCACACCATGGACTTTATGGGTATCCCGGGCAAAAAGGTCTGGGAGTTCAGGGACAAGGTAACTGTCCTCGCGGCGCCGAACGGCGCTGGTAAGACCAGTGTCATCAGCGCGCTCAGGTATGCCCTGACGGGGCTGGAACCGGAAGGCGAGATGATCCATAAAGGGAAAACCTCTGCCGCCGTACAGATCGACACTGCTAAGGGGTCGTACTGCCGGATAAAGAAGCTGGGAAAACAGTCCCGGTACGTCATGAACGGAAAAACGACTTCTCTTGGAGAATTGACAAGGGCCTTGGAAGAAGAGATGGGTGTCTCGGTCAGTAATGCGAAGATCATAACGTCATCAGAGCTCCTTCAGGGACTCGATTCCCGGCAGTTTGGGGAGCTGCTCCTCAATTACCTGCCTGAAATGATGGACAAGGAAACCGTCATCTCCCGGGTGAGCAATGCAACTCCACTGATGAGGAAGATCATGGAGGACAACCTTCCGGGTGGAGATTTCGGAACAAAGGAACTCGACTCCTTTTTCGCTTTCCTTATGGAGAAGCGCAAGGGGATCAAGAAGGAGATCATGGAAGAGGAGGCGGTCATCAGGCTGTATGGATGTGATGTTCCGGAAGGCGAGAACGAAGAAAACCTCAGGTCACGGCTGGATGAACTTAACAGACAGCGGGACGAGGCAGTCGTGTACAGCCAGAAGGTGTCCGCCTATCTGCAGGTCAGGGACGCGATGGAGAAAAACCGGGCGGCTATCCAGCAGATAGAAGAGGAGCTCGAAAAGATCACGGCTGTAAGGCACTCTGGTGATGAAAGGCAGGCTGTGGAAGAGCTGATGCTGGCGGCACGCAAGGCAGCGCATGCCGCGCTTGACGCCAAGAAGCTCGACAGGGCCAATTATAACACCCTGAAGGACGCGGTCGAAACGATCAGGCAGCCTACTTGCCCGCTCTCGAAGAACATCCTCTGCACGACTGACAAGAGCAGTGTGCTGGGAGAACTGAAGGAAGCGATGAAAAGGGCTTGTGAGAGCTTCAACCGTCACGACCAGGAATGCCGAGAAGCAACCGCCAAGGCGCTTGAGATGGAAGAGAAGCTGAGGATGATAGACTGCGACAACGCCGCGGCGGACCGCAGGGAACAGCTTGAGCGGCAGAAGCAGCAGATCCTGGAAACAACGCTGTCGTTGCCGGAAAAGCCTGAAAAAGGCCCGGATCTGGCCGAGATAAGCGCGAAGATCGACAGGACAGGCATCACTCTCCGCAAGTTCCAGGATCACAAGAAGGTGAAGGAATCCGAGGAAAAGATCAAAGTGAAGAAAGCGGAGCTTGAGGCGCTTGAAGCACTATACAGTGCGTTCTCGCCGAAGGGCGAAGTAAAGAAGGAGATCACCAGGCTTTATCTCGATGAGTTTTCAGGTCCCTGTAATGAGAAGGCAGGGAAGATCTTCCCGGGGATGAGCATCCGGTTCGTTTCGGAAGAAGGCGTCAGTGTACAGGTGGACCCCAAGGGAACCGGGCAGTATGTCAGCTTCCGGTCGCTATCCGGCGGTGAGAAAGCTGCCGTGGCATTCCTGCTGATGCTGATGTTCGCTTCCATCAGCGGGATCGGGATCCTCATCCTTGACGAACTTAGCATCATGGACGAAGGCGTTCTTGATGCACTGCTCGCGATCCTTAAGGAAAATGGCGATGAGTACGACATGGCGGTACTGGCGTGCGTAAGCCATGCTGATACGCTGGAACAGCTCAAAAAGCACGATTTTTGGACAATGGTAATCTGAAACTTAAGGGAAAGGATCTGCCTCGCAGGTCCTTTTCTTGTGCTATCGGGCAGGTGAATCTAACGATTGATAATTCAGATATGGAGATGTTGGGGTGCAAGAAATCAAAGTTAGACATTAAGAGTAGGAGAGGCTGCACGGAGTAAGGAGCAAAAACCCATCACTTGGACAACAGGCTATATTGGTCGAATAATAGACCAGCTGAGCGGATGCCATGCTTTTTCAGTGCTTCTACATATAAAGGAGTGGTATTATTATCTTGAAAAAGCTAAAGAGCATTTATCAGAACAAAAAGAGAAGGGAGAACGTATGAAAAAGAGAGGCTTTGCACTTGCATTAGCTGTTATTGTTGGTGTCGCTGTGATCACAGGATGCGGTGGCGGATCTGGTTCTGGTCAATCACAACAGGGAACATCATCTGCTGTTCAAAATAAAACAAAAGCTGAAGAACAACCAGAAGCCAAAGAAGAGGTAGTTGAAGAAGTTGCCGAACCACTTGATCTGACTGGGAACTGGGCTCAAAAAGGAAAAGAAGGCAGTGAATCATTCCAGGCGGGCTATATTCAGGATGGGATCATCGAGTTGTTTTGGATCACAGATAATGGAAATACTCATATGCTCTATTGGTCTGGATCCTATGATGCTCCCACAAGCTCTGGTGATGAATACACATGGGACTCTGTGAATGACAAGATCAAAACGGATAGTGCACTAATGGCATCGACACAAGATACCAAGACATTTGATTACAAAAATGGTGAAATTAGTTATGAAGTGTCTATTATGGGGCAGACTGGAACCATAACGCTCGTTAGATCAGAAAATGATTATACGGGGTTTGCGCCAGCGGGAGGATCATCAGGGGAAGCACAGGACGGACAGCAAATTGAACTTGCTGATAGTGGCTATTCAGTAGTCTCCAATGACGGATATGTATCCGTATATTATGCGGTAAAAATCCACAACCCTAATGAAGAGTATGCGATTGAGTTTCCTAAAATCCAGATTACAGCAAGATCTGAAGATGGAAAAATTCTTAAGACGGATGAACAGGTTTTGAATTCTATTGCGGCGAATGACACTATAGTATATGGAAGCAGGGTGTCATATGAAGGAGAAGAAGCGGATTCTGTTGAGATAAGTGTGAGCAACGGAAAGGATGACTATATGCATCAATCCGGATCTGGCGTGGTTCGTCAGGATCAACTTACAGTATCTAATATTTCCGAAAACATAGGGGAATATGAAAGAACGTATACAGGTGAGGTAACAAACAATAGTACGGAAGACCTTAGCACGGTGGCCATTATGGTTATTTACAAAAATGGTGATGAGATGGTTGGAGGAGATGGAACATATGTTGATGATTTGAATAGCGGATCCACCAAGCCGTTTGAGATTTCTGAGTATTCGGATTTAGAATATGATTCCTTCGAGGTTTATGCTTTACAGTGGTGATAGATGAGCCAGCTGATGATTTAAAAGACTAATACTTTGAGGGCGTGAATGAAAAGGGGCTCGTCGCAATGAACACGGCGGGCTTCTGTTCGTTTGTGGAAAATAGCAAGAAGTGTGGCTGGTGGAAGTACGAACTACAACATACAAGGACAATGACATAGAGGTAGTTCTCTTATGAGAGTCTGGGTAAGATTTCGTAGAAATAACATTGTTTATATATAGAATAGATAATTTGCAGGATACAGAAGTATTGTATAGAACGTAGTCTGCTTTGATGCTCAATCTGGCAGAGTAAGATGGAGAAAGGATAAGAAAAGCCCATGATCTGAATCTAAGAAGATACGGATCATAGGCTTTTTCATAGAAAGTCAACAGGTCAAAAGCCTGAGAAAACCACCCTCGTCTAATTCCATTACCTCTATATCAGCCAGAAGATGGCCTTTTCTTCTCACAAAATATTCGGCAAGTGTTTCACCAGTTTTTTTATTGAAAGATCGCTCCATAATTATTATTTTTCTGGCACTGCAGGAAGGAATAATACATCGCATATAAAGGATGGCTTCATCAAGAGCCGCAAGCTTTGCGCTTGGTACGTTCCAGGATTTTGTCCATGTGTAGCTTTTGCATTCGATAATTATTAAATGGTCTTCTGACACAAGATCAAAGCGATGTTCTTTTGGGGGATTCCCAATGAGAACAGGGCATTCTTGAATAAAAAGCTTGCCAAAATTCTCTTGTGCTTTTGCCTGTACTTTGTTTTGAAAAGCTTTACCAGCAGATGGATTCTCAGAGTTTTTTCGCATACCGATCCTCCTGAACATCATTCTTTAACCTATTATCGTACATTTTTAGTCATAATAAAAGAATACCCATCAGTGTATTATCAATCAGATTGAATGATGTCAATAAACTTGAATATATATGCATATGCATATATAATCGGTTTAAAGGAGCAAAACAATGCAGTTATCAGAACTCGGGATCCCCAAAAGAAGCATCACGGCGATGCAGAAGAAACATATTCATACGGTAGAAGACCTGCTCCGGTGGTTCCCCAGGAAGTACCGGGATTACAGGGAGATCAGGGACATACTGGACTGCTCCGACGGTGAGTACGCAGCTGTATCTGGGCGCCTTATGAAGGTACAGGTCAAGCAGGGTGCCAAGGGAGCGTACCTCCGGCTGAGTTTTTTGTCCAACAGAGCAAAAAATGAAGATGGTACGGATGTGTGGTTCCGGGCTGATCTTTTTGTGAGCCGCTACGCACGCTATCTGGAGAAAAAGTATTCGGAAGAATACCTGAAAAAAGATGTGGTCGTCACAGGTAAGATCAGTAAAGACCCGCAGTATGGAATTTCTGTTACTGACGCAGCTGTAGAGCTCCCGGTCCTTTTTAAAAATGAGATCGTTCGGATCTATCCTAAGATCGGCGGGTTCAAAGACGAGGACTTCCGCTCATGGCTGGAACAGCTCCTGCAGCTGCAGGGTGAAGTTCTGGAGGATGTGGTAAGGAAAGAGTGCGGTATGAAGCCGTTCAGGGATGCCCTAAATATGATGCACCATCCGCAGACACCGGAAGACATCGAGGCTGCCACCCGGCAGTTTGTATTCTACGACCTCCTCTGGTTTGCCATGCAGCTTAAGGAGATGGAAGGCAGGCTCCCGGATGATTCCGATATCAAGTTGACTGACCGTTCGCTCATGGACCGGTTTCTCGCGGAGTGTCTGCCTTTCAGGCTCACGGAGCTTACTCCGCGGGAAAGGGAAGAAAACAGGAAAAATGATGTGACCGGCGGGGGACAGATGGACGTGATCCGGTCAATGGCGGAAACTTCAGCTTCCGGAAAGCGCCTGAATGCTCTGGTCGAAGGCGATGTCGGATGCGGGAAGACACTGGTGGCAGCCGCGATGATCATGCTCGCGGCGGGGAACGGCTACCAGGCAGTGATCACCGCTCCGAAGACAGTACTGGCAAGGCAGCATTATGAGGAGATCAGCGCATATTGTGGGTTATGCGGCCTGAGGTGTGCATTTCTGTCAAGCAGCGCAAAGACAGCAGAAGAGAAGAGGGCAAGAAAAGAAGACTTAAGGCAGATCGAGAGCGGGGAGATACAGGTAGTCGTCGGGACACATTCCTGCTTTGGGAAGGACGTGACATATAAAAAGCTAGGGCTCATCATTTATGATGAGGAACAGGAATTCGGCGTGGACCAGAAGGTGGCGCTTTATGACAAGGCCCTTCCGGGAGTCCATACCATCGAGATGTCAGCGACACCCATCCCGCGGTCGCTCACGATGTCAGTATACAGCAGCAAGGACATCCAGCGTATCATCAAGAAACCTGCAGGGAGGATCCCCATCCAGACAGCATCCTGCAGCACCGACGCTCCGGTCTTCAAGTTCATGAAGGGCCAGCTGGAGATGGGGAGGCAGTGCTATGTGGTAGCCCCGGCTATAGACGATAATGAGGATGCGGGCCTTATCGGCGTCAACACTGTTGCGAAAAGGTATGAAGAGCACTTTGCACCGATGGGTTACAGGGTCGCTCTGGCAAACGGACGCATGAAGGACGATGAGTTCACGGAAGCGATCGACAGCTTCAAGAACGGCGACGCGCACATCCTGGTGGCGACGACCGTGATCGAAGTGGGTGTGAACGTCCCCAACGCGACAGTCATCGCGATCGAGCAGGCGGAGCGTTTTGGCCTTTCCCAGCTCCACCAGCTACGTGGAAGGGTCGGACGGAAGGATCACAAGTCCTACTGTGTGCTGATTACTGCAGACAGGGAGAACCCACGGATCACCGCCATGGAGAAGACATCGGATGGCTTTGAGATCGCGGAAGAGGACTATAAGCTGCGCGGTCCAGGTGATGTCCACGGCACAGAGCAAAGCGGGCAGAACATATATATAGAAGAGATTCTTTCATATCCGGAGATCTTTGAGAAAGCGAAGGCAGCTGCGGAGATGTGCACAGCGGAAAACCGTTACGGGCTGATGCTCAGGCATATGTATGAAGAGCATGAGAGGCTGGATGCCCTGTATAGAGAGGGGAAGAAAGGATGAAAGAATAAATGGCTGGCCATGCAAACACATGGTGTTTAAAATAATTATTATGATAGAATAGAATTCAGAAGATGACACAGAATCGATTAAAAACTACCCATAGAAACTTGGAAGGAATATCAGATGATAATACTTGATCATGTATACACAAAGGAAGAAGTGCTTGCTATTAACGATTTTCAGAACGGCTTTGTTAAAGGAGTGGTTGACGTAGAAAAAGGGTATGTCGCGCTGGACGCAGATATGCATTATCAACTGGCAGATTATCTGAGAGAAACACAGGGTTCCAAAGAAGAGGATATGTGGGGGTTTAATCTTTGGCTGGAGAACGAAGAGATTGAGGACATTTTGGAGTATGATTCACTGATCAATATCCATAACAATCAGATCCATGGATATCCAAGGGGCGGGATGAGTATATTAGATCCTGCGATAGAAAAACAAGCCACGGAGGTGATAACAAGATGGATACAGCTATAAAAGAAAGATGGTTTGATCTTAGCCTTCCTGAGCAAATGGTGAATATTGGAAACGAGGTTAAGAGAGCGGTTCGCTTTGACAAAGACAGCCGAAAGAAAAGGGTTTTTATTGATAAAGCATTAAAGTATATCGACCTGACCATAGATGATCCTAAGAACATAACAGTGATTCCAGAAATAAAGATGGGTAGGGTAATCCTAGAGGACTACCTTGGGGATCATGAATTGGATTATACCAAAGAGCAGATTAGAGACTATTATATGGACTTTGTGTACCTATTAAAGGGCTAACTGTAGACCATAAACGGGAAGGGTAGCTTCCGGCTGACAGATTCCCTCAACACTCAATTTAGCTTTAACGAATTCTTATTTTTTCTTTAATGGACAATCCGCTCAAAAGTGCTAATATAGCATCAACAAAAGGGAGTAGCGGAACGGCAGTAATGCCGATCTAGAAACCGTCAATACGATGCAGGAAGAAGCATTCGTATCTAGTGAGACCGCAAGACTTTTATCAAGGCAGAAGCTATGATAAAAGTCTTTTTTTATTGCGGAAGCGGGAGCAGGAAAAGAATAAGTTGACGATACAATAACACCAGCGGAAACGGTCCGCAGAATAGGAGTGAGACATGTATAACAGAAATATTGAAGTCCGGGAAGCGATAGAAGCCGGCGAGAGAGCGCTGGTTTCGCTGCAGGATGCGAGCGAGAGTCTTGGAAGCGCCCGGAACTGGGGGCTGCTTGACCTGCTCGGAGGAAGATCGATCAGCGGACTTGTGAAGCACGTCAAGATCGATAACGCCAGGCAGAGCCTGAACAGGGCGAAGCCAGACCTGGACCGGTTCAGCAAGGAACTGACTGATATCCGGGATCTTCAGGGACTGAATATCGAGATCGGAGATTTCCTTACTTTTGCGGATTTTTTCTTCGACGGGTTCCTGGCTGACATCTTGGTACAAAGCAAAATCCGGCAGGCACAGGACAGGATCGATGATGCGATCTTCCGCGTTGAAAGTGTGCTCAGACAATTAAGGAACTATAGGTAATAGGTTTTTTCACTGAGACGATGGGCCGATGTAGTGTAAGCGGATTGATCATTGATAAGGAGGAAAGGACAATGCTGACACTTAGTGTTCTGATCTTAATGATAATGCTTCTTGCCGGTGTGATCAGCATCGGGATCCGTTTGGCATGGGGAGCCACGAAGTTCTTCTTCGGGCTTGGCCTGTTCTGGTTCTGCCCGCTGTTGTTTGTGCTGGCAGTGCTGTTTGGCGGGTTCAGCCATACCTGGCTGCTGATCGTGATGGTTGGACTGTTGTTCGGAGGTGGCTTTAGAAGGATATGAGAAAGAGCAAGGCGCCGGGAGACCGGCGCTTTTGTCATGTTGCAAAATGTGTCCACTGTTTTCTTATAAAAAAGACTATCTTCTATATCCGTTATGTAATCAGAAAACCGGAGTCATACAGATGGCTTCACGCCGAAAAAAGGAGGAAACAAATGGATAGGTTGAAGAGAAAGAAGTGGAACGCACGCGAGCTGTTTTTCATGATCAAAGAGGAACTTGAAAAGGAGGGACTGATCCCGGATGATATTCTGGACTACAGCTCCGCAGGAAGTGCCTCGGAACTTATTCTGGCAGAGGAGTTCGATGTTGTACCCCATATTGTGCACGGCGCATGTGAGGGGATCTATATGGACATCCGGCTTGAGGCTGGTGAATGTGCAAGGGTCTTCAGTACTCCAAAGCCTGAACTCAGGCTCGGGACTTTTAAGACATTGCAGACTGACAAGGAAGCCTATAAAAAGATGGCGATGCTTGGTGCAGAATTTGTCTATGCACTTCTTGAGTATATCGACAAGCACAGAGATGAGTTCAACTGGACGGGGTTCGATATTACGGCCTTCCGGAATGCTGGAGACACCATCGGGAAGATGTGGACACCCAGTTACAAACGGGCATTGGAACATGCCCGTAAGCTCACAAGCAGACCCGGTGTGGCAGCATATGTTGTGATCCGGAACAACGAGACTGAGAAGGAAGAGGTCATCCGCCGTAACGAGATGACGGCATAAGAAGCATAAGTATTAGTAAAACAAAGCGTCGGGAATGCCCCGGCGCTTTGTTGCTTTAACCTTATATATTGCGATCACAGGAGTTTTCCCAGTCTTAATGCATACCTGTTCTCCGCATGCCTCTTCCCCGATTCCGTATTCACACTGGATCTGAAAGTGCCCCTCATGAAAAAAACAAAAGCCGGGACGATGTCACTACAGCCTTACTTCCTTCATCGCCAGTTTCTCCCTGAACCGCACGTCGTGTTCAACAATAAGCATAGTCGGCTTGTACTGTTCGATCAGCGCTTCTATCTGCATTCGCGAGAATACATCTATGTAGTTCAGCGGCTCGTCCCAGATGTAGAGATGTGCAGGCGTGAGCAGGCTCGATGCTAGGAGTACTTTTTTCTTCTGTCCGTCTGAATACTCTTCGATATCCTTATCAAACTGTGCCCGTTCTAGATCCAATTGCCTCAAAAGAGTGAGGAGCAGCGTATAATCGAGGCCGTTTCGAACCGCATGTTCCCTGAGGCTTCCCTTAAGATGGGATGTGTCCTGACTGACGTAAGAAATAACAATTCCCGCAGCAACATTAAGCTCACCGGTTGTTTCAAGTTCCGACTGTTCCGCACAGTTCTGCGCCGCGTGTTTCACCTTCTCAAGTATCGCATTGATCAGGCTTGATTTCCCGCTTCCGTTCTCCCCGCTTATGAAGACGCGCTCACCCTGTGCCACTTGAAAGTTGAGGTTTTTGAATACATGGCCTGCGCCTTTTTTATATTTCAGGGAAAACTCCCGGCACTCGACCAGCCGCTGTTTGTGATGCCTGAGAGGCATGATCTTCAGACCCACAGGCTCTTCCAGATCTTTCAGAAGACCTTCTTTTTCATCTATTTCACGCCCGATACGGTTTTCGAATGACTTGACCCGGCGCTGCATCTTCTTCGTCTTCGCGCCGATGTAGGCCCTGGCTGAGCTTGACCGGTCATGCTCTTTGACCGGGTCAAATCCGATCTTTGTCCCCTCGTTCTTATCAGCCCATCTTGCCGCACGGTCAGCGGCAGTCTTTAGCTTTCCTATCTCCTTAAGGTGTTTCTCATTTTCCACTTTTGAGAAAGCATCTGCCCGTTGCTTGTTCTCCCACCAGCTCGAAAAGTTTCCTTTCTGCACTTCAATGGTGGCACGGTTAAGAACAAGCACATGGTCGACGCAAGCATCCAGAAGATCTCTGTCGTGGGATACAAGAATAAAACCTTTCTTTCCGGCAAGGTATCCCTTAACAATCTCTCTGGATGCCATGTCCAAATGGTTTGTCGGCTCATCGATCAGCAGAAAATCGTTTTCTCCCGAGAACAGCACAGCAAGCATTACCTTAGTGCGCTCGCCGAAACTGAGTGTACTAAAAGGCCGGTACAGGATCTCCGGATCCAGCGAAAGCTGCGGTAGTTCACACAAAACGCGCCAGCTCTCGACGCCGGGCTTCCACGTGTCCATAAGATCATCTGCGTTTTTTTCGATGTCCTCGGGAGCAACTTTATAAGGAAAATAGTCAAATACGACATTTGCCGAAATACTTCCGGTATACTCATATTTCCCGAGCAGCAGGTTCAGGAATGTCGTCTTTCCTTTTCCGTTCCTGCCTATAAAGCCAAGTTTCCAGTCAGTATCCACGGAAAAAGATACGTTTTCAAAAATATAGTCGAAGCTTCCGT
>Ga0326511_10001820_pt1 | contig 17511 bp, 12 predicted proteins | sample 0_2496_0518_D_FD_203701 | JGI IMG/M metagenome (GOLD analysis project Ga0326511, IMG submission 203701) | Bovine rumen microbial communities from UC Davis, California, United States - 0_2496_0518 | ecosystem: Host-associated > Mammals > Digestive system > Stomach > Rumen | place: USA...
CCTCTCCCTACGAAAGCCCGTCAAACACCGCCATAATCCGCTCCAGCTCCTCTTCATTAGCGAAGCCGATGCTGATTTTCCCCTTGCCCGTGGGCGAGCAGGTCATCTGCACCTTCGTCTGGAACAGGTCGGACATACGCTGACGCAGCGCGTTGAACTCCTCGGGCAGCGACGGACGGGCACCGCCGACACGGCGCGTTCCTGTCTGGATGTCACCGCCGTTCTTCAGGTGGTACACCAGCTCCTCGACCTTACGGACGGAGTAGCCCTGCTTCTGCACCTCCTTGAACAGTTTGATCTGCTGACTGGGACTGTCCAGCGACAGCAGCGCACGGGCGTGTCCCATATCTATCTCCTTGTCTTTCAGTGCCATCTGCACCTGAGCGGGCAATTTCAGCAGACGCATATAGTTCGTCACGGCAGCGCGGCTCTTACCCACACGCTCCGAAATCTTTGCCTGGGTCATACCCGTTGTCTCAGCCAAGTGCTGGTAGGCCAGCGCTATCTCAATGGCGTTGAGGTCCTCGCGCTGGATGTTCTCCACCAAGGCCATCTCCATGACGTTCTCGTCCTCGACGGTACGGATGTAGGCAGGGATGGTTGTCAGACCAGCCAGCTGTGAGGCACGCCAGCGGCGTTCGCCGGCAATAATCTGGTAGCGGTCGGGAGCCACCTGGCGCAGCGTGATGGGGGCGATGATGCCCAGTGTCTTGATGCTTCCTGCCAGTTCCTGCAGCGCCTCCTGGTCGAAGTCGCGGCGTGGCTGGTCGGGGTTCGGCTCAATCTGACTGATGGCTATCTCGTTGAGGTTCGACGAACCTTCGGTTTTCACTTCGCTGGTGTCAATCAGGGCGTCCAGTCCACGTCCTGTCCCTATGTCGTCCAGTCCGCGTCCCAAGGCATGACTGGCAAATTTCTTCTTTACGGCCATTCTTTGTTGTAAGCGTTTTTCTGTCGTTATGACGTTATAACGTTATTACGAATTCTTCGAGATGATCTCTTTGGCTAATGCCAGATGGTTCTTCGCACCCGTGGAGTCGGCGTCATAGAGGATGACGGGCAGACCGTGCGACGGACTCTCCGAGAGTTTTACGTTACGCTGGATGACGGTCTTGAAGACCAACTCCTGGAAGTGACGCTTCACCTCGTCGTAGATCTGACGGGCCAGACGCAGACGCGAGTCGTACATCGTCAGCAGGAATCCCTCGATCTCTAAGCGCTGGTTCAGACGCGTCTTGATGATCTTGATGGTGTTCAGCAGTTTTGAGATGCCTTCCAAGGCGAAGTACTCGCACTGGACGGGGATGATGACCGAGTCGGCAGCCGTCAGGGCGTTGACGGTAATCAGTCCTAACGACGGCGAACAGTCTATCAGGATGTAGTCATATTCGTTGCGGATGGGCTCCAGCAGCTCCTTGATAACCTTCTCGCGACGTTCCAGGTTCAGCATCTCAATCTCGGCGCCCACCAGGTCGATATGGCTCGGGATGATGTCCAGTCCCTCGATATCGGTGGTGTAGATGGCATCATGCACGTCGGCTTTGTTGATGATACATTCGTAGATGGAGCAGTCCACCTCCTGGATATTCACACCAAGACCACTCGACGCGTTGGCCTGAGGGTCGGCATCGATGACGAGAACAGTCTTCTCCAGTGTTGCCAACGAAGCTGCCAGATTGATGGTCGTCGTGGTCTTTCCAACACCGCCTTTCTGGTTGGCTAAAGCAATAATCTTTCCCATTTTTTGTCCTTTTCTAATAAAAGTAGGCTGCAAAGTTACATATTTCTTCTGAAAAATCAGTCTGATTAAACCTTTTTTCGTACTTTTGCACGCAAATCTTGATTTATTTATGGAAAATAAACGACCGCTCATACTTATCAGCAACGATGACGGATATCAGGCCAAGGGGCTCAACTGCCTCATCGACATGGTGGCGCACCTCGGCGACATCGTCGTCTGTGCGCCCGACGGACCGCGCTCAGGGCTCTCCTGCGCCTTCTCAGCCACGACACCCCTCCTGCTGACCCACCACTCCTCCGTCTCCGTATGCCGTCACCCCGTGACGGCCCCTTCCGTCGACATCTGGAGCTGCAACGGCACTCCCACGGACTGCGTCAAGATGGCCCTGTCGCAGATCGTCGACCGCAAGCCCGCCATCGTCATCGGTGGCATCAACCACGGCGACAACGCCTCCGTCAACAGCCACTACTCCGGTACCATGGGCGTCGTCATGGAGGGATGCATGAAGTACATTCCCTCGGTGGCCTTCTCGCTCTGTGACCACGACCCCGATGCCGACTTCGAACCGCTGCGCCCCTACGTCGAACGCTACACCCGCTACGTCCTGGAACACGGACAGCCCAAAGGCGTCTGCCTGAACATCAACTTCCCGAAACTGGAAGCACCGACAGCAGAATCATCGCTCTCCGGTCCCTCTATGCCGGCTCCTTGTGCCGGCCAGTACAACGGCGTTCGCGTCTGCCGCATGGCCCATGGCTCGTGGCTCAACGAGGTGACCACCTGTCACCACCCCCGTGGCTATGACTATTACTGGATGGTGGGCAACTACCGCAACGACGAGCCCGAGGCTGAGGATACCGACCGCTGGGCCCTCGACCACGGCTATGTCGCCATCACCCCCACCACCTTCGATGTCACCGCCTACGAGGCGCTCCAGTCGTTGAAAACGCTCGAATCATAACCCTTGTCTCTCTATGCCGGCACCTCGTGCAGGCCCTAAAAACGCTCACCCATGAAATATTACCTCATAGCCGGCGAAGCCAGTGGCGACCTACACGCCTCACGACTGATGCGTTCGCTGAAAGAGAAAGACCCCGAGGCACAGTTCCGCTTCTTCGGTGGCGACCTGATGGCCGCCGAGGGTGGCACGATGGTCAAACACTACCGCGATTTGGCCTATATGGGCTTCATCCCCGTGTTGCTTCACCTACGTACCATCCTCAGGAACATGAAGATGTGTAAGCAGGATATCCATGACTGGTGGCCCGACGTGGTCATCCTCGTCGACTATCCGGGCTTTAACCTCGACATCGCCAAGTTCGTGCATGGATTGAGGCTCGCCTCTGCCACTTTGCAAAGCAAAGAAGGAGGAATACGCTACCCCAAAGTCTATTATTATATTGCTCCGAAGATCTGGGCGTGGAAGGAGTATCGCATCAAGAATATCCGCCGGGATGTCGATGAGCTCTTTTCCATCCTGCCTTTCGAGGTCGATTTCTTCGAGAAGAAGCACCGCTATCCCATCCACTATGTCGGTAACCCCACAGCCCAGGAGGTAAGGGAGTGGCGTCTTTCTATGCCGGCACCTCGTGCCGGTCAGGTAGGGGATGTCGCCGCCCGTCCGACCATCGCCCTCCTCGCCGGCTCCCGCCGTCAGGAGATCAAGGCCAACCTCCCGGCGATGATTGCTGCCACACGCCACCTCGCCGACCGTTACGACATCGTCATAGCCGGGGCGCCGTCAATACCGCGGGACTATTACGAGCCCTTCCTGAAAGACAGCACTGTGCGTCTCGTTTTTGACGAGACGTACCCCCTCCTCGCCAGTGCTACCGCCGCCTTAGTCACCAGCGGCACGGCGACGCTGGAGACCTGTATGTTCAATGTACCTCAGGTGGTGTGCTATAACACCCAGCTGAAGTACCTCTTTGGCCTGTTACGCAAGTTGTTGCTGAAGGTGAAGTATGTGTCGCTGGTCAACCTCATTGCCGACCGCGAGGTGGTCACCGAACTGGTGGCCGATACGTTCTCCGTAGACGGCATCCGCCGCGAACTGGAAAAAATCCTCCCTGGCGGCGAAGGCAGGGAAGCGATGCTACAGGGCTATAGGGAAGTACACCAACGTCTCGGCGATAGCCATGCCCCAGACAAAGCCGCCGACCTAATGATAAGAATGCTTAATGCTTAATGCATAATGCTTAATGCATAATTCTAAAATCTTAATTGGCAAAGCCAATAACTCTTAATTCTAAATTCTTGACTCTTAATTCTTTACACCAGCGTCAGCGTGTAAAGATAGACCACCACTGCCGGCACCGCCAGCAGCGACGAGTCGAAACGGTCGAGCATACCGCCATGACCCGGCAGGATGTTTCCGCTGTCCTTCACGCCGAGTGTGCGCTTGAACAGACTCTCCACCAGGTCGCCCCATGTGCCGAAGACGACCACCACCAGACCCATACCGGCCCATTCGGCGGCCGACAGCCCTAGGTCGTTCACCTCGTAGAGGGTGGTGAAATGCCATATCGCCAGTGCCACGGCCACGACGAGCAGGGCACCGCCGATGCTTCCCTCCCATGTCTTTCCTGGTGATACCCGCGGAAAGAGCTTATGACGGCCTAAAAGCGAACCGACACAGTAGGCGCCGGTGTCGTTCATCCACAGGAACACGAAGACCGCCAGCGGGGCGAGGTAGCTGTACTCGATGTTGTAGCCGTTCGAGCGGAACGCCAGCACATTGAGCAGCGAGAAGGGTAGGGCGATGTATAGCTGTGACAGCATGGTGTAAGCCCAGTTGTTGATGGGATCCTTGGCCTGCTGGTACAGCTCGGCAATCATCAGGTAGACGATACTCACCAGATAGGGGATGAACACCGTCGCAGGGGTCATCCCGCTATTGTAACCGGCCATCGCTATGAAGAGGTACACGCCTGAGACGGTACAGATGAAACGGTTCACACTGACGTACGGCCGGTCGTTAACCAGTCCGGTGAATTCCCAAATGGTCAGGCCAGTGATGAGCGCAAACAGGGCTACCATCGCCTGTGCGTTCAGGAATCCTACGATGATGGCGGCGACAAAGAAGACGCCGGTGATGGTTCTGACGATAAAGTTCTTCATTAGGCCCCCCCTTCTGCCCCCGTGGGGGCTACTTTTGTTTGATGATTATTGTTATCCCCCGCCTCATTGTCGTCCGAAGCCCCCTCGGTGGCCGTCGTGGAGGCTTGTGCCTCAAGCTGACGAGCCCGTTCCTCGGCCATCCGCTCGGCGTCGGCACGCATCTGCGCCTCAAGCAGCTCCTCGGCACGGCTCTGCCATGGGCGTTTGCCAAAGATCCGCTCGACATCCTCGGCGAAGATGACCTCGCGCTCTACGAGTAGCTGTGCCAGTTGGGCATGACCGTCCTTGTGCGCGGTGAGTATCTGTTTCGCGCGGTCGTACTGCTCGTTGACCATCTTCAGCACCTCGTCGTCCATGATCTTCGCCGTCGTCTCAGAGTAAGGACGCTGGAACTGGTACTCGGCATTGTTATAGTAGCATAGGTTGGGCAGCTTGTCGCTCATACCGGCATAGGCTACCATACCGTAGGCCTGCTTCGTCGTCCGCTCCAGATCGTTCATCGCACCGGTGGAGATGTGACCGATGAACAGCTCCTCGGCGGCACGGCCACCGAGCAGCGAGCACATCTCGTCGAGCATCGCCTCCTTCGTCTGCAGCACACGCTCCTCGGGCAGGTACCAAGCGGCGCCGAGGGCCTGACCGCGGGGCACGATGGAGACCTTCACCAGGGGGTTGGCAAACTCCGTGAACCACGAGATGGTAGCGTGACCGGCCTCGTGGATGGCGATGGAGCGCTTCTCCGCCTCGGTCATCACCTTCGTCTTCTTCTCCAGACCGCCGATGATACGGTCTACGGCATCGAGGAAGTCCTGCCTGCCCACACTCTTACGGTTGTAGCGGGCAGCTATCAGGGCGGCCTCGTTACAGACATTGGCGATGTCGGCACCCGAGAATCCTGGCGTCTGGCGTGCCAGGAAGTCGATGTCCACGTCCTGCGCCAGCTTCAGCGGCTTCAGGTGGACCATGAACACCTCCTTGCGCTCGTTGAGGTCGGGCAGGTCGACGTGTATCTGACGGTCGAAACGACCGGCACGTAACAGCGCGGAGTCGAGCATATCGGCACGGTTCGTCGCCGCCAGCGTGATAATGCCGCTGTTCGTGCCAAAACCGTCCATCTCCGTCAGCAGGGCGTTCAGCGTGTTCTCGCGCTCGTCGTTGCCGCCCATGGCGGGGTTCTTCGAACGGGCACGGCCCACGGCGTCAATCTCGTCGATGAAGATGATACACGGTGCCTTCGACTTCGCCTGCTGGAACAGGTCGCGCACACGGCTGGCACCCACGCCGACGAACATCTCCACGAAGTCGGAACCCGACATCGAGAAGAACGGCACACCGGCCTCGCCGGCAACGGCCTTGGCCAGCAGCGTCTTACCCGTTCCCGGAGGACCGACGAGCAGGGCACCCTTGGGAATCTTGCCGCCCAGCTCCGTATATTTCTGAGGATTTTTCAGGAAGTCAACAATCTCCTGCATCTCCTGCTTGGCACCAGCCTGACCGGCAACGTCCTTGAACGTAATGCCCAGCTCGCCGCCTTTCTCGTACATCTGCGCCTTCGACTTACCGACGCTGAAGATGCCGCCGCCCATGCCCATGCCGGCACCACCGCCGCCCATGCGACGCATGAGGAAGATCCAGATACCGATGATGAACAGCAACGGCAGCAGCTGGTAGAACAGGTTGCCGAGGAAGTCGCCCTCGCGCTGGTTATCATACGACAGCTTGCCGGTGAACACCTTCTTCTCGCGGGCCTCGTCGACAAACTTCTCTACCTGGTCGCTACTGCCAATCTCCACCTCAATATATGGGTTCGTACCTACCTGCTGGTGACCTTTGTTGAAGACGTCGCGGATGTGTGCCGCCTTGACATACATCTTCAGCTTGTTCTGCGTCTTGTTCACCACAATCTTCTCGGCATAGCCCTTCTCCACGTACGTCTTGAAGTCGCTATACGTCGTTTCGGTACGTACCTGTGCCGTACTCTCGCCACCGCTCGTCATGTAGAGGACGATCAGTGCCATGATGGCCATGAAGTAAATCCAGTTCATGTTGAACCGCGGCATATTCATCTTCGGGCCACCCTGCGGTCTGTTGGGTATATTGTTCTTTTCCAATGCTTAATGCTTAATTCTTAATCGCCAAAGGCAATACCTCTTAATTATTAATTCTTAATTGGCGAAGCCAACCGCTCGGCTTTGCCGCTTGGCTTGCCAAGAACTCTTCATTCTTAACTCTTAATTCTTAATTCTTCAGTCCATGTCCGGGATATGGCTGAGCTTCGCGTCATCCCAGAGATGCTCTAGGTCATAGTACTCCCGGACATCGGGCAGAAAGATGTGGGCCATCACGTCCGTATAGTCCATGGCCACCCACTGGGCATTCTCGCGGCCGACGACGTGTACGGGCTTCTCGTCCAACTGTTCGCGTACCATGTCGCTGATGGAGTCGGTGATGGCATCGACCTGTGTCGGCGACTGACCCTCGCAGATGATGAAATAGTGGCAGATGCTGCCGTTAATACCCGTCAGGTCGGCAACGACGATGCCGTGGCCTTTCTTTTCCTGGATTCCTTTGATGATGGTTTCTACTAACTTTTTTGTTTCTTCCATGCTGCAAAGGTACGCTTTTATTCTTGTATTTGCCCTCAATATCCCATTTTTTTTGAGTATTTTAATAAAAAAATGCCCAAAAGTTTTGTGGGTTCCGAAAAAAGTACTACCTTTGCAGCGCATTTCGAGAGAATGCACTGCGAAGTCAGGCTGCATCTCGGCAAAGAGCAAGCTCTCTGCACTCGATTTGCACTGACTTTGTCACTCTCAATTGGGGTATGGTGTAATGGTAACACTGCAGATTCTGGTCCTGCCTTTCCTGGTTCGAGTCCGGGTACCCCAACCACTTAATTCGCTAAGTTGCTGAAATATTTAGTACTTAGCGAATTTTTTTTGTTCAAAGTGTTGGTTTTCTCCAGATTTTTTGTATATTTGCAGCCGAGATGTTACGACTGCCTAAATTTATCAACAGAACCTTATCAGTCCGATTGAGTTTGATGTTCGTTTCAGCCATGGCTATCTTGCTCTTGGCGTCGTTAGTCGTGATGCTTTATTTCGTGAGGAAGAGTGTGAAGGAGGAAGCCTTGCAGAAGTCCATGCAGACACTCGAGGGAACGGTGCAGCGCATCGATAATATCCTGCTGAGCGTCGAGCAGACCACGGGCAATGCCTATTTCGCCATGTTCCCCTATCTTAACCAGCCGGACATGATTCATCAGTACACCCGGCGGGTGGTGGAATCGAACCCGTATGTTGTGGGATGTGCCGTCGCCATGAAACCCTATTTCTACAAGGATCGCGAACTCTTCATGGCCTACTATCGTCATGAGGACGCCCTGTCGGCCGAGTCGCCCATCATCCGCTTGGAGACGTTTGGTAATACACCCTATACCGACCAGAAGTGGTTCAAGATACCGATGGCGTCAGCCAAGCCCGGCTGGATAAAACCCATGAAAGGTGAGGATGGCGTCGATGAGCCCATCATGACGTTCAGTCTGCCTATTCCCGGCGTCGACGGCCAGCCGATAGGCATCATTGGCGTCGACGTGTCGCTCAGCCATCTCTCGCAGATTATCCTGTCTGCGAAGACCTCGCCCAACTCCTACAGTATGCTGCTCGATGACGACGGCTCGTTCATCGTCCATCCCGACAGTAGTAAACTGTTGCTGCAGACAGACTTCACACAGATGGATCGTTCAGCCGCTGCCACCATCAAGGAGGCTTCTCAGGCCATGGCGTCGGGTGAGACTGGCTACCGGCCGTTCCGCATGAATGGTACAGACTATTTCGTCTTCTACAAACCGTTCAAGCGGGCGATGATCAGAGGGCGCACTATGGAGGAGCTGGATTGGAGCGTCGGCATCGTCTATCCTGAGGACGATATCTTCGGCGACTATAACCGCCTGCTCTATTATGTGCTGACCATCGCCATCGTGGGACTGTTGCTGCTCTTTGTCCTCAGCCGTATCATCATACACCGGCAACTGGTGCCGTTGCGCCTGTTGACGGCTTCAACGCAACGTATAGCACAAGGGAACTATCACGAAACAATTCCCGACAGTCATCAACAGGACGAGATAGGTCGCCTGCAGGACCATTTCCAGCTGATGCAGCAGTCGCTGGCTACGAACATCGACGAACTGGAACAGATGACGCAGACACTCCGCCAGCGTGAACAGGAGCTGCAGGCGGCCTATGACCGTGTGCGGCAGGCCGACCACATGAAGACGGCTTTCCTGCATAACATGACCAACCAGATGGAGCATCCGGCAGACGTTATCGTGTCCGATGTCCATGCTCTCTGCAAGGGGGGACGCCATCAGGCTAAGGAGGAGGCCGGTCGACTGGCCGACGAGATCGGGCAGCAGGGTGAGGCCATCGCCAGCCTCTTGGACAACCTGCTCCGTGTGTCGCTTGAAGAGAAGAGAAAGGAGGATCGCCCATGATTGACCGGATCAAGAAACACCTCTCCACAAAGCTCAGTCTCACATTGCTGCTATTGGCCATGCCTATCTTCATCCTGTCGCTGGGCCTGCTGTTTGTACGCTCGCGTGACAACGTCAGGACCGAGGCGACGGAACATGCCGAGAGTGTGCTGAACACGTCGATGCAACTGTTGCAGCGTTACATGAATGCCGTCGAGACGGCCACGAACTTCAACGGCTGGGAGGTGACGGAAAAAATGGACCCCGATGCCATCCTCCAGCTGACCAACCGTGTCGTGAGCCTGAATCCCAATGTCGACGGCTGCTCCGTCAGCACCGAGCCGAACGTGTTCCCCAAGTACGGACGCTACTTCTCGGCCTATACCATCCGCGAGGGCGACAGCATCATCACCGTCGTCGAGGAGGAGTATGAGTATTTCCAGCGAGTATGGTATAAGACACCCCATGACCTGGGAAGACCCTGCTGGGTGGATTTCTTCGACGATATCGACTCACTCAATGTGACCCTCGACGGCATGATCGCCTCCTACTGCAAGCCGCTCTACAACGCCGACAAGAAGATGGTGGCCGTCATCTCCACAGACCTTTCACTCTATCGCCTGTCGAAAATCATCACTCAGGAGAAACCCTACCCACATTCATATTATATGATGCTGGGCGAGGGCGGACACTTCCTGATACATCCCGACTCCACACGCCTCTTTACTCAGACCGTCTTCGATAATGCCGACCCTCGTCAGCAGGTGGATGTCATTGCGCTGGGACACGAGATGACGGCGGGCAACAGCGGCAACATGTCGGCAACCATCGATGGCATACCCTGTCAGGTGTGCTACCAGCATGTGTCAGGAACACCGTGGAGCCTCGCCATCGTCTGTCCCGAGGACGATATCTTGGACGACTATCACAGGCTGGTGTATATCATCCTGTCTGTCCTTGCCGTCGGACTGCTCGTCATTCTCGTGTTATGCTACAGGATGGTCGGTCACGCCATCCGTCCGCTGAACCAGCTGCTCGACAAGACACAGAGTGTCATCGACGGCAACATGGATGTGCACATCCCCATCAGCCCGCGCGTGGATGCCGTGGGACGTCTGCAGAACAGCTTTGCCACGATGCTCCAATCGCTAAATTTCCACATGGGTAGCATCCGCTTTGCCGCCGAGCAGACGCAACGCCGTAACGAGGAACTGCTACAAGCCACTCAATTGGCTGAGGAAGCAGACAGACGGAAGACGGCTTTCATTCAGAACGTGTCGCACCAGATACGCACGCCGCTGAACATCGTCATGGGCTTCTCACAAGTGATGCGTGAATATGTCGGCTTCTACGAGATGACGGCTAACACGATCCAGGGGGAACTGACCGACGAGGAAATGAAAGAAATCACAACCACGATGACCCATAACGCCATGACTCTCAGCCGTATGGTGAAGATGCTCTACGACATCTCGAAGACAGGTGAGGTCAACGAGTACAGTAACTATTCAAGGGAGACGGGCTCCTGTAATCAGGTCATGCGTGAGGCCCTCGGCTATGTGAGACTGCATTACCCGCAGGTGTTCTTCGACTTACGTACTGAGGTTTCCGACGACTTCTGTATCCAGACTAGCCGTCACTATCTGATGATTAGTCTGCGCGAGTTGCTCTACAACGCGGCAAAATACTCCAGCGGCCAATTGGTCATTGCCCGTGTGCAACTGACCAACACCACCGTTCGCTTTATTGTCGAGGATACGGGCAAGGGTATCGCTGAGGAAAACCGTGACCTGATGTTCGAGCCGTTCACGAAGATTGACGACCTCTCAGAAGGCCTCGGATTGGGACTGCCGCTGTCCAAGCGTCATATGCAATACCTTGGCGGCGACCTGACGCTCGATGCCAGCTACCATGACGGCTGCCGCTTCATCGCCGAGCTGCCGCTATAGTCCAATTTCTCAATTTCTCAATTAGAGCGATCGCTCTCGTATTTCTCGCGGATTTTCTTGATTCTCAGCTGGAGGTTCTTGTAGTGCTGGCCATTGGTGCCGTCGGCGTGCTGCTCTTTCAGGTAGTTCTCCACCTTGTCCAGGTGCTGTTCTATGTATAGGATGGCATCCGAGCGCAGCATCCCCGTATTCCCAGCACTCCCATTAGTCCCATAGGCCCCATTAGACCCATTGGTTCCATAAGCCCCATTCATCGCCACGCCCAGGAAGTCCACGTAGACGCGCTGTTGGTAGCGGCGCAGGCTATTCTGCTGCTCACTGCCACCCAGCGGCTTCCATATCATGGCGAACACATCATTCAGATACTCCTCCACGGGGTAGGCCTTATCGGACAGCAGACGGGCATTGTTGACGTTCGTAATGGCACCGGGAGCCAGCAGCATGGCGATAATCGTCTGCTGACGGTTGCGGATCTCTTCCATATAGTCCGTGCCCACCTTGCTGACAACACTCTCCGGATAGAGCCACAGCGGGGCCTCCATCACGTTGCGGTCAAGCCACTGCAGAGCCTCTTTCTGTAGCTCGCGTGGCACGATGTCGTTAGGCTTCTCGCCAGGGGCGTTGTTCACATATTTACTGAAGAGCCACTTCTGCACGTGGTTCGTGTAGCGCTGGTATTGTGAGCGCACGGAGTTGTAGATCTCACGCAGGTCGTCGTACTGCCCGTCGGGCTGTGCCGTCCACTTTTCGATGTTCTCCATCACGCGCTTCAGGTTCTTCAGACCGTACTCGTTGGCTTTCATCTGGTTGTCGCCCAGGTCTTCGGTCTGTGAACGTGGGTCCTGACCGTGGCCCTCGTCGCCACACCACCACAGCCGACGGTTGCCCGTCAGCTTCTTCGTCGTCTCGGCACGCAGGGCTTTCTTCTCCTTGGCGGGATCCTTGAACTCCGGACGGTACTGGTAGCCCCACTTGATGGCCCACTTGTCGTAGTCGTTGATGCGGGGGAACAGTCCCTTCTCCGAGATGCCGTCCTCGGGTTGTGCCACGTAGTTGAAGCGGGCATAGTCCATGATACTGCTGGTGTGGCCGTACTTCTCCACCCATGCCTTGTCGCGCAGCTTCTCCACTGGTGTGGCCTGTGAGGCAATCATGTTGTGGCGCAGACCCAGCGAGTGGCCTATCTCGTGCGAGCTCACGAAACGTATCAGCTCACCCATCAGCTCGTCGGGGAACTCCATCTTCCGCGCACGCTTGTCCATCGGACCGCACTGCACCATGTACCACTTCTTCACCAGGTTCATCACGTTATGGTACCAGCAGACGTGTGCCTCGATAATCTCACCGCTGCGCGGGTCGACGATGCGGGGCCCGTAGGCGTTCTCCGTCTCCGACGGTAGGTAGCGGATCATCGAGAACCGCGCGTCGTCGACGGACATCGTCGTGTCGTTCTCGGGCCACTCCTTGCCAACGATGGCGTTCTTGAAGCCCGCCGCCTCGAAGGCAGTGTTCCAGTCGTTGATGCCGGCAATGAGGTACTTCACCCACTTCTTCGGCGTAGCGGGGTCTATGTAGTAGACAATCTGCTTCTTCGGCTCCACCAGCCGGCCTGCCTTGTAGGCCTCCGGATCTTTCGGCTCCAGCCGATAGCGCATGACGATGCTCTCGTGCTTCGTCGTCTGCTGGGCATCGCTGAACTCCGTCATCCTGTTGCTGAAGTAGCCCACGCGCTCGTCTTCATAGCGCGGCTGCATGGGCTGTTCCGGTAGCAGCACGATGCTCGTGTTCAGCGACAGCGTCGCCGAACCGGTCTTGGCCGCCGGCGCACGTCCGGAGGTGATGCCGTAGGTGCGCAGCGACTGTATCTCGATGTTGATGGGGTAGGTCTTGATGCTGTCGATGAACGTGCGGTCGCTCATCACACCGCCGATGCCCAGCGTCGTACGGTCCGATGCCGAGAAGCTCGTCACCTTGTTATCGCCCATGATCCATTTCGTCACGTTGATGAGCTGTGCCTGCGTGTCGGGGTTACGGCCAATGACGTCGAACTTATAAATAATCGGGTCCACCGTCGACTGCTTCAGCGAGATGGCGATGCGGTCCTCCGCCTTCGCATAGCTCGACTGCACGTACTCGCGCAGGAACAGCGTCTTCTCGTTATACTGCTCGAGGTAGATGGCGGAGCGGTTCACCTCCTCGCCGCTGAACATCCTGAAGTCCTGCGGCACACTCGTGAAGCGCGTCACGGCCAGCAGCATACGCCCCAGCAGCTCGTCGGGCACCTCGAGGTACCAGTCGTCCTTGATGTGGCGCACGGTGAACAGGCCCTCACGGACGCTGCCACCCTCTTTCACCACTTTGTGGTAGGGTGAGGTGTGGTCTTCGACGGTGCTGTCGGCACAGCACGACGGCTTGACCTTGATGGGTACACTGTCCACACATAAGGTGTCATGCGGACACTTCGTACTGTCCGTATGAAGGGTTGCTGCCATACCCTGTCCGCAGACGAACAGCAGCGCAGCCATAGTTAAGTTCCTGGTTGTCATATTTAATCTCTCAATTTCTCAATTTCTCAATTCTTCAATTTTTCAACTCTTCAATTTTTCAATTTTTCAATTCTTCAATTCTTCAATTTTTCAATTTTTTCCTTCCCTCCTGAATGTAGACGCCCTTTCTCAGGTTTCCGTTGACCTTTCGTCCCTGCAGGTCGTAGATGGTGTTGTCCTTCTTGTCGTTCAGCGTAGTGCCCACGCCGGCATTGCCGTCGGGCACCAGACGGATGTCAACCTTCACGAAAACAGCAGAGAAGTAAGGGTAGTTGAACAGAATGTTGGTCTCGTCGCCCTGCCAGATGTCATAGTCGTATGCATTCTTCTTGGGTGAAGTGGGCTTCCATACCTTCAGCTTTTGCGTGAAGGTAGCGCTGTTGTATTCGTAGTCGAACTCCTCTTCGTACTCGTCGCCAACCAAGAAGTTCGCATTGCGGTAGTTGTAAAAGACGATCTTACCGAACTTGTAGCCTTGGGGGGCCTCGAAGCGCATGGTGGTTCCCGGCTGAGTATATAGCATATTGGTTTTACCCGCTTTGATTCCTCCTAAACCGGCGGCATCTGCTTCGTCGAGTGTATAGCTTGCATACACCGACACCTTTGAAAACTCATCAAGGTCAACGGGATAGACCGTCACCTTGACTTTCGATGCAGACCCTTCGCTGATAGGCCATGAGAAGTCTGTCTCACTCAAGATGGCACCGGGTGAGTCCAAATCGGTATAGTCGGGATACCATTTTGATGTGACCTCACGTATCTGGTAATTCCACGGGTTCTGGTTGAAGTCCATCATCACATACGTCGTGTCATTGGCTTCTCTGGCCATGGCCGTCATGGCCATCATGGCCATCGCCATCATCATGTAAATCTTCTTCATATATTCAATTCTTTAATTCTTCAATTTTTCAATTCTTCACTCACTCGTCCGTGTTCAGCGTCAGGTTCGGGTTCTTGTCCCTGGCAGAATGGGGGAACGGAATGATGTACAGGCGCGAGTCCGGACGCAGCGTGTACGTGCGCTGCGGGTGGCTCTCGCTGATGTTCACCACGGGGAACGTGCGGGTGATGGTCTTCTGGTAGGCCGGCTCGATGTTCAGTCGCTTCAGGTCGAAGAAGCGGTTGAAGCCGTAGAGCAGCTCCTTACGCCGCTCGGTGATGATTGTGTTCACCATCTCCGTCTGTGTGGCGGGCACCTCGATGTCGCCCCGTCCGCCCTTGATGCGCTTGGCACGCAGGCGGTTCACGTAGTCCGTGGCCTCGGCCAGACGGTCCTGGCGTGCCAGCGCCTCGGCCATGATGAGGTACACCTCTGCCGTACGCAGACCGACGGACATATAGGTGAAGCGGTCGAGGTTCGTGATGGCGGGTGTCCAGATGGCAGCCCCGGAGCCGGTGTCGAAATAGCCGACGATGCTCGTGCCGGTATCGCGTAGGAACAGGCTGTAGCGCAGGTCGTCGGCCTCGAAGAGGCTCTTCAGCTCGGGACTGATCATGCCGTAGTGGTACAGACAGACCTTCTCGGCACCGCCCCAGCCGGCCATCCAGTGGTACGACAGCACCTCGGGGTTACCGTCCATGGCGTAGTCCTTGAAACGCGCTGTGCCGCCGGCATCGTTGATACGGTTGAAGTCGGCCAGCTCCGCGTTCAGGCTGAGCGACTTTTCGGCAGCCTCCTGCGCCTTAGCCCAGTCGCGGTGGAATAGGTAGACCTTCGCCAGGAGGGCGTAGCCGAAAGCACGGTTCGGGTGGTAGATGTTCTCGGGCTTCTCCTCGAGCAAGGGCACGCTCTCCTCCAGCTCACGGATCAGGAAGTCGTAGACCTCGGCAACGGTCGACTTCGTGGGGATGCTCTCCAGATCGTAGTGGTCCATGATGCACACGCCACCGTCCTGGGCGGCCGTCGCGGGGTCGTAGGCCTTCGCGTAGGTGTTCACGGCCAGGAAGTGGTCGAAGGCGCGGAACGTCCTGGCCTCGGCCTTTGCCAGTGTCTTCAGCGCCTGCGAGCCCTGTGCCTCGTCGATGTTGTCGATGATGAGGTTCGAGCGCAGGATGAAGCTGTACATATTCTCATACAGGTTGTTGTCGGGCAGGATGGTGCGGTCGGCATTCTCGTTGAACGTGAAGTTGATGCCGTCGGCCGACGTACTCTCGTTACCCAGTATCTCCGACTCCTTCGCCCACTGGTCGTCGCTCAGCAGGATGTACGACGAGGGGTAGTAGGCGCGCATCGGTGTGACAATCAGCTCGTAGTACTGACGGGCGGAGTCCACGGTGACCGCTCCCTTCGGCGTGATGTCGATGTAGCTGTCACAGCTGCTGAGCACTGTACTGAATGCCACATGACAAACGATCATTGATAAACCTATCAGCAGTCTTTTATATCTCTTGAACATCTTAATTCTAAATTCTAAATTCTTAATTGCCGAAGGCAACAACTCTTAATTCTTAACTCTTAACTCTTAATTCGCTTATAGCGTCGTCGACAGTCCGATGCTGTAGGTCTTCGGCTGCAGCAGCGTACGACTGGCGGAGTTCGGCGAGTACGACTCCGGGTCGATGTCGTGACCGGCGCGCGACCAGTAGAACAGGTTGTTCACCTGGAGCGTCAGCCGTGTATGACCGATACGCAGCTTCTTCGTCACGGCCTCGGGCAGGTGGTAGGCCAGACTGATGCTGCGCATCTTCAGGTAGTCGCCGGGCTTCACCTGACGGTCGCAGTAACGCCACCACTCCGAGAACGTCGACGCATACTGCTGGGCCACGCTGCCGACGGGCATCTCGTAGTAGTGCTTCACCGTATGGTCGTTCACGTGCTCCGTGGTCATCTGGTACGAGTTCATGTCCGTCACGTCCATGCGCAGCTTGTTGCCGCCGGCAAAGACCATCAGGGTGTTCAGCTCCAGCTCACGCCACCGCAGGTTCAGCGACAGCGAGCCGTTGCAGGTGGGGTCGGTGCTGCCCATGTTCACCAGGGCGTCGGTACCCTTCAGCGTCGAGCTGACGGTGACGTCCGTGGGGTTGCCGTCGTCGTCGAACGTCGCCATCTCGTTACCGTCGGCATCGAGAATCACCGGGTAGCCGTTCACCACACGGCTCAGGCGGTATGCCCACAGCGTGTTGTAGCTCGTACCCTCGATGAAGTAATTCGACGGGGCGGTGATGAAGTTCGACGCGATGTCGGTGGAGGCGTGCTCCACACGTAGCATCTTGTTCTTGTTCCATGCGATGTTGAAACCGGCGGTCAGCGACCAGTCCTTCGTGCGCAGCAGGTTCGCGTTCAGCTGCAGCTCCAGGCCCTGGTTGCGTATCTTGCCGTTGTTGATGACACGCTGGGTGGCACCGAGCGTCGAGTCGAGGTACTTGCGTACCAGCAGGTCGTCGCCGATGCGGTTATAGAACTCCAGCGAACCGCTTAGCAGGTTGTTCAGCACACGGAAGTCCACGCCGATATTGAATGTCGACGTCTTCTCCCAGCGCAGACGCGGGTTCGGCAGGTTGTCGTCGGTATAGCGCAGGTACTGCGTGTTCGTCGGGTCGTTGCTCTCCGTACGGTAACGGGCCACGAAGTAGGTCGTCGAACTCTGGTCGACGTTGCCGTTGACACCGTATGTCAGGCGCAGCTTCAGGAAGTCGAGCCACGACAGGTCCTTCATGAACGCCTCCTCGGAGATATTCCAGCCG
>Ga0326511_10001821_pt1 | contig 17506 bp, 15 predicted proteins | sample 0_2496_0518_D_FD_203701 | JGI IMG/M metagenome (GOLD analysis project Ga0326511, IMG submission 203701) | Bovine rumen microbial communities from UC Davis, California, United States - 0_2496_0518 | ecosystem: Host-associated > Mammals > Digestive system > Stomach > Rumen | place: USA...
TGAGTAAAATTTGAAAATCATGAGTTGTTCTAAAAGATAATTCTTAATATTCAGATAGTTAACAGTATAGTACAAGTGTATTGGGAAATTTGTATTTAATGTGTCTAAGAGTCTGACAGACCATATGCATGAATTCAGCCTAATTACCACAAATTTAATGATGATATTTTTCTGCCATTATCCCATGTAATACTGTTCTGACTAGCATTGTTAACATATAAAACATCCTAGTTAATTGGTCTTGGATAGCCTAATCCTTAATTACTGCCAATTTTTGATCTTTTTTTACATTTTCTCGAATATTCAACATATTCTTAAACATTGATGCAGCAGATAGCATGATGTCGAGTAATATTTTTTTCTGCTTGCTCTCAGTTGCCACTGTTCTTTTCAAAATCAGCGTGCATTTTAGACAGGATAGCGTCTTTATTTTCCCAAATTTCTCTGATGTGCATGGTGAAATCATGTTTAAATTGCTTATCACCAAGGTAATCACCAATTAGTGTTTCATCTTTTTTGAGAAGATCAACATCTACATATATGTGGCTTAATTTCCCGAACATCATATCCATGAAAGCAGATTTGCTGTTTTCTGGATAATATAGCGTTGAATTAAAAATATATTCCACATCGTTCCCTATCTCAAACAGTGCAACACCGATAGATGCAGCTTTTGGGGGTAATAAAAATTGATAAGGTGATTTTAGTTTTTCTGCCTTTTCTTTTGTATATCTGCTTCCTTCACAGAAATTTATAAGGGTTGTAGGATATTTTACAAGCGCTTTGCAAACTTTCTTTGTGGTTTCTATATCTTTCATCCTCAGTGCTGGATTTTTTAATAGTATGTCTTTGGAGTAACGTTTTAAAAAAGGCATTCCCAAAGCGTAACAGGCCAGACCGATAAAAGGAATGTAAATTAAGGATTGCTTCATGAAAAATTTGGTTGTAGGTAGTTTTGAACCGTAGATAACACAAATGAGCAATATATCAAACCAGCTTACATGATTGGAAATTATGATGCAGGATTTATGGCAGTGAGGGACAGTTATCCCGGTCATATGCCATTTTACATCGTTGGTAAGCGCAATCATGATCCTGATGTTTAATGTCCAAAATCTATATAAGTAGAAGTTAATTCTATCGATGATCCTGATGGAAAAATCAAAGGGTAGCACCATTCTGATGATGCCTAAAAGCATAATAGGTGTAGCAACTACTATAACGTTGATAACAAGTAGTATGGCGTTAATAACGAATAGTACAGGACTTGGTAAAAAATGAAGCATAATTACACTCAGATATGAATATTTAGATTAAAATATACGTACAAACTTCGTTTAATTTATCACATATTATTGAAGTCTTGTAGTGTTTGTTGGATATTGTAACAATACTTAAGACCATTATTATCAAGATTTGAATTTTATTTTTGCAAAAAAAGGAACATATATTTATCTATGTTTCGTTTTTTCGGATATAATCGTGATATATCAAACTTGGTTCTTTTTACATCTTTAGATACAAGGAAATTAAATTATGGAAACTGATGCAACAAAATATATATGGTTTAATGGAAAAATGATTCCTTGGGCAGATGCTACTGTACATGTAACTGCACATGCCTTACATTACGGTTCTGCTGTTTTTGAAGGTATTCGTGCTTACGCAACTAATAAAGGACCACAGATTTTTAGATTAAAAGAACATATTGACCGTCTTTTTAATTCTGCAAAAATATATCGCTTTCCTTTGGCTGTTACCAAAGATGATGTTATGGATGCCTGTAAAAAAATCATCACAGAAAATGGGCTTGAATACGGATATATAAGACCTCTTATCTTTATGGGAGAAGTTGGTCTAGGCGTTAAATTTAAAAAAGGTAAAAATGCTGATGCTATGGTGTGTGCTCTGCCTTGGGGAGCCTACCTTGGAGAGGAAGGCTTGAAGAAGGGAATTAAAGTATGTGTTTCTTCATGGAGAAGATTAGCTCCTGATACCATTCCTACTGAGGCTAAGGCTGCCGGTAACTATCTTTCATCAATTTTGATTGCAAATGAGTGTACAAATAATGGTTATGCTGAGGCAATTGCTCTCGATTCTAACGGGTATATTTCAGAGGGTTCTGGTGAAAACGTTTTCTTGGTAAAAGATAACGTTATTTATACTGCTCCTGATACTGCAGGTCTTTTGCCTGGAATTACGAGAGATGCTGTTATAAAAATTGCTCAGGATATGGGCATCAAAGTTGTAACTCAGCCATTGCCAAGGGAATTTGTTTATCTTGCCGATGAGATGTTCTTTACGGGAACTGCTGCTGAAATCACTCCTATTGCTTCTGTGGATGGTATTGATGTAGGTCCTGGTTATCGGGGTCCTATCACTGAAAAATTGCAGAATGCCTTCTTTGCTCTGGTAAAAGGAGATGCTGAAGATAAATACGGTTGGCTAACACCTTGTAAATAGCAAGTATGATTTTAGTAGCATAAGTTTATAAAAGGTCTATCTCATCTTATTTCAAGAAGCAATTTCTTTTTTTAGAATGGAAAATTGCTTCTTGTTCGTTTAATTGCTGCAATTTTGAAGAAGTTTTTTCTTTTTTTGTAATAAACAAAAGTTTTAAAGGAATACCGTTATGTCGAACAACTATCGATCAAAAGTAACCTATGAAGGGAAAATCATGGCTGGAGCAAGAGCTCTTTGGAAGGCTACAGGTATGAAGGATGACGATTTTGGCAAACCAATTATTGCGGTTGCTAATTCTTTTACTCAATTCGTCCCTGGTCATGTTCATTTGCATGATGTGGGACAACTTGTGGTATCTGAGATAGAGAAGGCAGGCGGTATTGCAAAAGAATTCAATACTATTGCAGTGGATGACGGTATTGCCATGGGTCATACCGGTATGCTGTACTCCTTACCAAGTCGTGATATTATTGCCGATTCTGTTGAGTATATGGTAAATGCGCATAAGGCTGATGCCCTTGTGTGCATATCAAACTGTGACAAGGTTACTCCCGGTATGCTTATGGCTGCCATGCGTTTGAATATTCCTGTGATTTTTGTCTCTGGTGGTCCAATGGAGGCAGGTAATTTAGACAATTGTGATCATAAGGTTGATTTGATTGATGCAATGGTGGTTGCTGCAGAGCCAAATATTTCTGATGAGAAAGTAAGACAGGTAGAATCAGCCGCATGTCCTACCTGTGGTTCTTGCTCTGGTATGTTTACTGCAAACTCCATGAATAGTCTTACTGAGGCTATGGGATTATCTCTGCCAGGAAATGGCTCTCTTGTTGCAACGCATACTTTTAGAAAAGAGCTATTTGTTAAGGCGGCAAAGCGTATCGTAGAAATGGCAAAAGCCTTTTACGAGAATGGTGATGAAAGTGTTCTCCCTCGCTCAATAGCCACAAAGGAAACTTTTGAAAACGCCATGAGTCTTGATATTGCTATGGGAGGGTCAACAAATACGGTCCTACATCTTTTGGCAGTGGCCCAGGAGGCAGGTGTTGATTTTAAGATGGAAGACATTGATAGACTGTCTCGAAAGGTTCCACATATTTGCAAGATGTCCCCTTCAACTCCATTATGGCATATGGAAGATCTACATAATGCCGGAGGTATTATGAATATAATGTCTCAGTTGAAGCAAAACCATCTTATTCATGAATCTGTAAGGACTGTGTCGGGAATGAGTATTGGAGAACAGATTGACAAATATGACATTCTGAAAACCACAGACCCAGATGTAATTAGATTCTATACTGCATGTGCTGGTGGAAAGTATAATATTGAGGCATTCTCTCAGAGCAATACCAAAGATAGCCTTGATAAAGACAGAGTACAAGGATGTATTCATGATTTTGAACATGCTTATTCCAAGGATGGAGGTCTTGCTGTCCTATACGGAAATTTAGCTGAAAATGGTTGTATTGTAAAAACGGCTGGCGTTGATGCGTCAATCTTAAAATTCGTTGGTCCTGCCAGGATATTTGAAAGTCAGGAAGATGCAGTTGACGGTATATTAAATGGTAAGGTTAAAGAAGGAGATGTTGTGGTTATAAGGTATGAAGGACCGAGAGGTGGTCCTGGAATGCAGGAAATGCTGTACCCTACTTCATATCTTAAATCTGTCGGTCTTGGAAAGAAATGTGCTTTGGTTACTGATGGCCGTTTCTCTGGAGGATCATCAGGTTTGTCAATAGGTCATGTTTCACCTGAGGCTGCAAATGGTGGCAATATTGGCTTGTTGAAAGAAAACGACCTGATTGAGATTGATATTCCGAACAGAAGCATAAGAATGGCTGTAGATGATGCTGAGTTGGCCACAAGACGTCAAAATATGGAGTCTTTAGGTACTAAAGCATGGCAACCACAGGACAGACAGAGAGATATAACCTTTGCCTTAAGAGCATATGCTAAACTTGCATCAAGTGCAGATAAAGGTGGAGTTAGAGATCGCAGTAAATTAGAAGGATTATAAATATGCTTGACAAACAGCTTGATGCCCAGGGGTATCTAAAAAAAACACTTCTTGCCAGAATTTATGATTTGGTAACCGTGAGCCCCCTCCAGAATCTTGATGGCTTATCCTCAAGACTTGGCGTTAATGTAATGCTCAAAAGAGAGGATTATCAGAAAATCCACTCTTTCAAAATAAGAGGGGCGTACCATAAAATTAAAAATCTTGATGAGGGGCAGTTAAAGGCCGGCATCATAACTGCTTCTGCAGGTAATCATGCACAGGGAGTTGCCTTATCTGCAAAGAAACTAGGGATTAAGGCTATTATTGTAATGCCTACTACAACTCCAGATCTTAAAATTGATGCGGTAAGAAATTTTGGTGCTGATGTGGTCCTTTACGGCGATTCATTCAATGAATCCTACGATTATGCACAGCAACTGTCCAAGAAGAAAGGTCTGACAATGATTCCTCCTTATGATGATCCTGATGTGATTGCAGGGCAGGGGACTATTGCCCATGAAATTATTGGACAGTGTAACAATATTGATACTGTATATGTTCAGATTGGAGGAGGTGGACTTGCTGCCGGTATTGCCACCTATATAAAATCTTTATTGCCACAGGTTAAGGTCATTGGAGTAGAGGCAGAAGGTTCTGCCTGTATGAAGGCTGCACTTAAGGCAGGAGCTCCTGTTGATATTGGCTATGTTTCTCATTTTGCTGATGGTGTGGCCGTCAGTCGAGCAGGAACAGAAACTTTTAGACTTTTGAGTAAATACTTGGATGATATTGTAACCTGCTCTAATGATGAGATATGTGCCGCAATTAAGGATATTTTTGATGATACCCGTGCTATTGCTGAACCAAGTGGTGCTTTATCTTTGGCCGGACTGAAAAAATATGTACGTGAAAACAATATACGAAATGGCAACCACATTGCCATTTTGTCAGGTGCCAATGTTAAGTTCCATTCTTTGCGCATGATTGCTGAACGTTGTGATGTTGGTGAAATGTCAGAAGGTATTCTTTCTGTTGAGATTCCAGAGAGAAGTGGTGCTTTCTTAGATTTTGTTAAATCAATTGGTGATCGCGTGGTTACTGAGTTTAGTTATCGTTATAACACTGAGGATAGAGCGCGTGTTTTTGCTTCCGTTGAACTTACGGAAGGAAAGAAGGAATTAGGTGAAATCTGCAAGTCTTTGAAAAAGAATGGTTATCTAGTCACTGACTTGACGGATGATGTATTGGCAAAAGATCATATACGCTATATGGTTGGAGGACATCCGTCTTCTCATTTCAACGAAAGATTATTTCTGTTTGAATTTCCTGCAACTTCTAATGCTTTACTTAAGTTTTTGGAAACCCTTGGTAATTCATATAATATTACTCTTTTCCATTTCCGAATCACGGGACTTGAATTTTGCTCTGTACTCTGTGGGTTAGATGTTACTGACAAAGAAGAGGGCGTTAATGATTTTATCAAGGCCATAGGATATCCGGCAGAGGAAGTGACATCCAATACAGCATATCAGCAGTTAGTAAGGTAGTATACATGAGACTTATCAAATTGATGCCTTTTATCTGTTTAGGTATATATCTTACATGTCATGCGGATATGAAAGATTTTCAGGAAAATATTGGAGAAAAGAGTGTAACCTTTGTCAACTCTGAAGGAACAGCATCTGCTTCGATAAGTCTTGTGGATCCTATTGTGAATCTCTCAACAACTAAAGAATATGCTCAGTATGTAATGGACTGCTATCAGGGCTGGGGTTTAAAAGCAGTTCTTGATTTGCGTGGTTTTGCTTTTAGTTATGTGGATAATGCTCCATGTTCAGGATTGATTACATATTTTGACGGCAGGTCGTATTTGTTTTTTCAATCCTGTGGAAAAAATTCCAGTGAGGATTTAAGAAAACTTTATGAAAGAGGTGATGAAGTTTTAAAATTAAGTGATCTCTTAAAATTACAAAGTCGACCAAATGTCTACTAGCTTTAAAATCCATATGCAAGGTTCCTTGTAACCGTGTGTGGATGTACATTAGTCGTAAGCGTTTGCGCTGTTTTTTAGTGCATTTTTTTAATAAATACGTAAAGATTGATCGTTTTTTTTTCTTACTCCCAATAATTGTGGTAAAATATTGACTGTGCACCTTAGGTGTAATATATAGAAAATATAAATTTAGAATATGTACCTTTGATTTATAAAGGAAGTGATATTATGAAAATCAGTCGTTTAGCAATTGCTGTTGCAGCATCCATTGCTTTTGTTTCTTCTGCCAATGCAGCCAATCAGGGATCTTGGACAATTGGTGCCGCAACCGGTTGGGCTCATGCATTTGACTACAATATCCCAAATAGCTATCGTTTTAATGACGTTAGAATAGATTCTGATGGTTATGCTTTTAAACTATATGGTGAGTATAATTTTACCAATTGGTTTGGTTTAGGTTTGGCTTATGACTATATTAACGAGCAGGGTGTAAAATTCCGCAATGATTATAATTCCTTTGCTGGTCCAAACAGCGGTTCAGAGTTTCACTCTAACATTGCTGAATTATATGGTAAGTTTGCTTATACCTTTGGTTCAGAAGGATCAGACCTCTTTTTCAAGATTGGTCCTACCTGCAACTGGACAACTTACATGGGTTCAACCAGTGCTAAGGTCGGTGCTGTAATAGGTGTTGGTGCAAACTTTGCTATCGATCGTAATCTTGGTGTTCGCGTAGGTTATGATTATTTCTACAATGTTGCCAGAACCGAATTTGTGAAAGCAGATACTTACCCATATGGAGATGATTCTTCTAAGGATCGTATTGATGAAGGTCTGCTCTATGTCGGTCTCCAGTATTCATTTGGCGGTGAACAGGCTCCTGCTGCTCCTACCGTGGTTAGAATGAACGAGAGACATTCTCTTGATGCTGGTGTGCTGTTCCCATTTGACAGTTCAGTAATGAGTGCTGAAGGAAAAGAGGCTGTTTCTCATGTTGTAACTTCTGCTTCAAAATTTAATAATCCTTCATATGAAGTTTATGGTTATACTGATAGAATTGGTTCCGATGCATACAATAATAAGCTATCTCAGAAACGTGCTGATGCTGTTTCTGCTGAATTAGCAAATAACGGTGCTCATCCAACTGTTTCTGAAGGTAGAGGCAAGTCTTCTCCTGTAACTGGTGATAAGTGCGATGGTATTAAGAAGAAAAAGGATCTTATCAACTGCTTGGCTCCAGATCGTCGTGTAGAAGTTCTTGTCTCAGGCGATGTGGTAGTAGAAAAGAAAGACTAGTTTGAAAAAAATAATTAAAAAAAAGGCAACATTGAGTTGCCTTTTTTTTTTGAATTTGTGATGTTATGGAGTATAAAGCACTTCTTAAATGCGTAAAATGAAGAGATGGTTTAATATTCATAGGAGTTGCTAATGTTATTCGGAGCCCAAATATTTGCAATGATTATTGTAATTGTCGTTGCAATGGAATTCTTTCATTACCGAAGACTTAGACTGTTATCTACAAAGATCTATGAATTATTTGTTCTTTTAAGTTTTGTTTCAATTACTTTTGAAATCACTTCTATTTATGCCATTAGTCATCCTGATAATATTTCAATGTCAGGTATGCGGTCGATAAACCAGTTTCTATATATAAGTTTGAATTTTTTAACTTGGTTGGCATATCTCTATATCGATACAACTTGTAAGTCGCTTAAAACCTATAGCTATTTTGATATGCTGTGGCGGTCTCTTCCCCTTATTGTAAGCATTATATACGTATTTATCGGAACGATTCAGTATCACATGGATGAGACAGGTTTCTATTACTATGGAACCATCATTAACAGCTATTTCTTTAATTTTGTTTGCTACTATTTCCTTATAATCGTAACTGTCGTCAAATATAGAAGTTCAAATCCTAAACTTGTGCAATATGATTTCATTTTACTTCTAATTATCTGGTTTTTGATTGAGTTAACCCAATATTTGTATCAGTATATATTTGTTCCTTCTATTGCTTTGGTGCTTATTCTATTTTTCTTCTATATTATTTTTGAAAATGCCGATGAATACGCTGATAAGGATATAAGTTCTCTTTTTTCAAGATACAGTTTTGATAAAACAATATTGGAACTTTATGCAAATCATGGAAGATTTTGGGTAATTAACTGTAATCTGCAAAGTGTTGAGTCTATTAGAAATACCTATGGACAGTCAATGTGTCTTAGAATTATAGAAGCTACGATTCAGAATAATCCAGAATTACGCAAACAAAGAATATTCAGAACATTAGAATACAGTTTTTGTTTCATTCTTGAATCAGAAGAAGAAGTGATGAAATGGTATGCCAATTATAGGGTATCTGACAAGACATTAAAAATAGGAGTAGATATTCAGGCTTACTATAATGTTCATGCCATTGAATGTCCAAAAATTGCAAAAGGTCCTGAAGAATTAAACAATCTTATGGTATTCACCAACAATACCATAAAGAATCCACATTATAATGATACTATCTATGTAGTTACCGAGGCGGAGGCCCAAAAATTTGAACATTCTGTAGCAGTTGAAAGTTTAATTCAAAGGGCACTTGATGAAGATGGCTTTGATATCTACTATCAGCCAATTATCAGTGCCAAGACTAAAAAATGCGTATCTTGTGAAGCACTAGTAAGACTCAAAGATAAAACAACTGTTGGCTTTATTTCTCCTGAATTTTTTATCCCTATTGCTGAAAAGAAGGGAGTAATTTCAAAACTTGGTGAGCAGGTTTTTTCTAAGGTATGTCAGTTTGCCAAAAAATATGACCTTGAAAATGCCGGATTGCAGTATATTGATGTTAATTTATCAGGTATGCAGATGATAGATCCTATGCTTTCCTATAGACTGCACGGGATCCTCAAAAATTACAGTCTACAGCCCGATTTTATAAATTTCGAGATTACTGAGACTGTGACTTATGGTTCGGATAAGGTTGCCAATGATAATATAGAGAAACTTAAAAAACTCGGCTACAAATTTTCCATGGATGATTTTGGCACTGGTTACTCAAATTTCTCCAATGTGGCATCTATTAAATATGACTCTATAAAAATTGATAAAAGTCTTTTATGGAATGCCTTTGATAAGAATGCATTAGATATAAAGAGCGATCAGGCGCTTAAGGTTCTAAAGGCTATCATTGCGATGATTCGATCTATTGGTGCAAAAATTGTTGCAGAAGGTGTTGAATCAGAAGCGCAGGCTGAATTTTTAACTGAGGCGGGAGTTGATTTTTTTCAGGGTTTTCTGTATTCAAAACCACTTAATGAAGAAGATTTTCTAGAATATTTTGCAAGGCAACACGAGACTCAGGTGCAAGCAGTTGAGTCTCAAAAGAATAGTGTTACTGTTAATGTTTAAGTAAAAAACTCTGAAATTTTTCAGAGTTTTATGAACTAATTTCCAAGTCCGTTGTACTCAAGAACAACTTCTCTTGAAAATACTCTTTCACAGTATCTGCACTTTAATAATATTTCGTTATTTTCCTTTGTGATTTTAAAGCGGGCATGAGCGGCTTTTTCATCATTTGTAATGCAGTTACTGTTAGGACATTTAAAAACTCCAACAGTTTCATTAGGAAGTTTTAGCTTGTATTTGTCTACAACTTTATAATCTTCAATCTGATTTATCGTGGCATTTGGTGCTAAAACAGCAATCTGTTCTGTTTGGGCAGGGGAAAACACTACATTAGAAATTTTGATAATGTCTTTTTTTCCTAATTCTCCTGAACGAAGATTAAATCCTACAGTTAACTGGTTATCCTTGCCTAGAAATTTAAACATTCTAATTATGTTGATAGCCTGACCGGGTGCTATGTGGTCAATAACAGTACCGTTGGCAATTGCCTCTACTAGAAGCTTGGATTTGCTTTCAGTATTAGAACTAGACATTTTAGAGCTCCTTATTTAAAACTAATGAGAGAATTGCCTCGCGTGCGTAAATACCGTTTGCGGCTTGTTTGAAATAATAGGCGTATGGGGTGTCATCAACTTCTGGAACAATTTCATCAATTCTAGGCAATGGATGTAAAATTTTCATATTCTCTTTGGCATTGCTTAGCATGTCAGGAGTAAGAATAAATTTTGATTTTAAGTGTTGATACTCCGTTTCATCAAATCTTTCTTTCTGTACTCTAGTCATATATAAAATGTCAACCATTGGTATAACTTCTTCGATAGTATTATGTACAGAGAATTTAATTCCCTTTTTACTTAAATCATCAAGTAAATACTTAGGCATAGCCAAAGATTCTGGTGAAACCAGAAAAACCCTTGCGTTATAAAGTGATAAAGCCTCAGCCAAGGAATGTACTGTTCTGCCATATTTAAGGTCACCAACAAAAGCAATTGATATGTTTTGCAACGTCCCTTGGGTTTCCATAATGGTAAAGAGATCCAGCATAGTCTGTGATGGGTGCTGATTAGAACCATCTCCTGCATTAATAACTGGTACTGGAGAAATATCTGCCGCAAGTCTGGCGGCACCCTCTTTGTTGTGGCGTATTACAAGCGCATCTGTATAAGAGGTGATGATACGCATGGAATCCATGAAAGTTTCGCCTTTTTTCCCCAACGATGTGTTGGCGGCGTCAGAAAATCCTATAACTCTACCTCCTAGCCTTTGAATTGATGTTTCAAAGGATAGACGAGTTCTGGTAGACCCTTCAAAGAAAGTAACACCGATAACCTTGTCTTTTAATAGGTCTGTGCGAGGATGTTTTTTTAGTTCAAACGCTGTTTTTAGGATCAGTGCAATGTGTTCTTTTGTGAATTCGGAAATAGAAATGATGTCTTTTTGAAAAAGTGGATTGGTCATATGTTGTCCCCTTGACTGTTGAAAACAGGCGTAAGGACGCACCGCTTTTCAGGAGCGAGTGCGCATGCGCTGTTCCTGAAAACTTTATTATACATCAATAATGATTTTCTATTAGAAGATAAGATAATTAATTTTCAGAGTGTTTTGATAACTGTAGAAAAATTATTTAACGATTTGAATTCTTATGAATCTTTTTTTTTGAAAAAGGGGTTTACAAAATAGCAACTTTAAAAGATAATATACAGCATTCTGAAGGGGCATAGTTCTAATGGTAGAGCAGCGGTTTCCAAAACCGACGGTTGTGAGTTCGAGTCTTACTGCCCCTGCCACCAATCAATAAATTCTTTTGTTTTATCCTGCAGTTTATTCCTCTTATTGTCAAAGTTTTAGTTATTGTTGAATCCGTTAATGCACTTTAAGAGTCATGCTATCGGTGGTTTTGAGCAGTTTTTGGGTTCGGTAAAATAGGAAAGAGAATTCTCTGTCTTTGCATTAAGGCAGCCTGAAAAGCCTCAGTAATTTCTCATCAGATCTTGTATCTTGATCATATTTTCAGGCATATTGGACAGTTAAGTTAGCAATTCCTAAAGAGAGTAATAAAAGCACAACAAATTTTTTTGTGGGATTGGTAAATTTGTTACGAAAAGCTAATTGCTGGTACAAGCCACCCCATTTCTTCTAGCATTTTAGAAAAGAACTTGTTTGTGCTATGGTGGTCTAGCTTTAGAAATTCTAATCCCACAGCTTTAATTACAGAATTTAAATTCCCTCAACCCACCCTCACGTTTTTTACTGCTAATGTCTGGTAGTAAAAATTAAATGTACTTGGTGCCACTGTAATTTGTTGACCAAAACACTAAACCAAAAGTCGTCGGTCACACGCTCTACGGTGCCAAATATTTTTATATGCTGACATTCACCCAATAAAAAACGCTACACTCAAACTTGTTATTCTACGATAAGATCGGTATTCCAATTTGCCTTTTGAATCTTCACTTCGAGTTCCCGCAGTTCCTTAGATAAATAATCAAGTTTTTTCTGCAGCTCTTTGACTTCAATGCATGGCCTGATTTTTATTTCGGAGCCACGCGCTCTATCTGTTGAGCGTCTTGAAGTTTCAGTAAAGTCCTTGTAGGAGCTGATTTCAAGCATGAGACAGTCACGTTTTGCAATAAGATCGGTTAGACTCTCACCTTCAATTAAAGTCTTGCAGTTGGTCTTATTGATTTGACTTATCAGAATTCTAAGTCTCTGTATGAGAGATGACAGTTCAGGAAGAAGTTCCTTTGGATCCTCACCAGGAGCCTCATTGTCCTGAACTAGGATGTTGTCTTCAATACGATCAGATACCGCTGAAATTTTTGCTTTGAGTTCAGCTCTTTCCATTAATGCTTCTGCTAGAGTCATGTCTATCTCCTATCATTAAGTTCATAATAAGTGTAAAGAATGATCATTCCAGAATCTGAAAACTGCCATTTCTTTTTTTTGATTATCAGCTATAGGTCATTTTTCCCTTGGGCTCTAGAGCTCCATTTCTGTTACTTCAAATTTCAGAATGCATTTGAATTCTGTTGCTTAATTAACTTCATAATGCGGGCTATCATCCACACGGTTAAAAACAGGGGTTTTCAAGCCCGCATAATTTATAAATCTCAAGATTGGTCAGAGAGTTCTACATAAACATATCTTTTTGCGGTTATAACTCCTGTCAGAGTTTAAGCATTTTAAATATTAAATTAGTCAAGCCATATAGCTCCTCTCAGGAACATATAGGCAATTTTCTGGATTTCGCTTTTACCTTTGACTTCTGCTGAATTCTCATCGGTATAATGCAGAAATTTGCTGCAGTTGCGAGCCAGATCGTAATTACTGATCTTAAATTCAGAGAATTCGGATTGTTCTTTAAGCCAAGTATATAGCTCTTCTTTTAGCTTTTTGCTAAATTTTCCCTTAAAGACAATATCCTCAGGCTTTTCTGGAAAAACATTATACAATTCAACAACACCTACGCTTTTACATTTTGTATCATAAACAAAAAGGTACTCAGCATGTTTGTTTGGCAGACGATGCTGTTTTCTTTCTGTTCCCTTTATAACGCAGATAAATGGTAGACCTTTATCATTGTCATTTAAAGCAACACTTAAGTTAAGCATAGTAATTCTCCTTTAATAAAACTGCTTATGGTGGTTAAGGCGTGATTTCTACATTTTTATTTCTCCAGGTCTGTGATACTTTTGGTGTGGAACTAATGTTATGTTTTTTATTTCTGATTTAAGTATAAAAAATAAACATTCCAGATTTTGATAAGTATTAAAAATTAAATAATATGATTGTATTTATACTCTGGAATAATTAAAGCCTAGACTATTGATGATAATGGTAGTTGATAATTGCATCATTAGCAGCTTTATAACAATCAGAAAAAAGGTGAGACTTATGCGCGTACTGTGTTTATTAAGAGGTCTTCCTGCATCAGGAAAATCTTCTTGGCTCCGTGAGAATAACCTTGAGGAATATGCTCTTTGTGCGGATAATTTCAGATTAGCCTACAGTTCTCCAATACTCTTGCCTAATGGCGATAGCTGTATTAGTCAGAATAATGATAAAGAGGTCTGGGAGCAGCTTTTTTCCTGTCTTGAGACAAGGATGCAGCAGGGCCAGTTTACTGTGGTGGATGCTACCCATACCGGTAATCATAATTTTGCCGACTACAAGACTCTTGCCGAGAAATACAAATACCGAATCTACTGTGTTGATTTCTCTGATATAAGTTTGGAAGAATGCCTTGTCAGAAACGCAGCGCGAGGATTCAGAAAGGTTCCCGAGAATACTATTATAAGAATGCATAAGAGAATGTTGGCTCAGAAACTCCCAGGTTGGCTCAGTCTGGTCAAAAGAGATGAATTTTATTCGACAGTTTTATATTGTGAGCATGATTTTGACCGTTATGAGAATGTCTTTGTAATCGGTGATATTCATGGCTGCAATACTGTTCTTAAGGAGTTTTTAAGGGACAACGGTAATCTTTCTGAGAAAAACCTTTATGTGTTTTTAGGAGATTATCTTGATAGAGGGAAAGAGAATCTTGAGGTTTTAAATTTCCTGTTATCTGTCATGAACAAAGATAATGTGGTTCTTCTTGAAGGCAATCATGAGAATTCAATCAGGTGTTACCTTTGTAATGAGGCAATCCGGTCCCATTACTTTAAGTATATTACTCTGCCAGAAATTGAGGATAAGATTGACAGAGCGCAGCTAAGGTGCTTTTATCGAAAACTTGCTCAGTGTTACTGTGGCAGTATGACTGTAGGTGGGAGGATACTGCATCTGACCATGTCTCATGGTGGTATTCCCTATACAGGTAGAAATCCTGTTTTTATCAATGCCCAAGATTTTATCAAAGGCGTTGGAAGATATGAAGATTATATGAATGTGGCAAGACAGTGGAACGAGAAAGCTCCAGATAACTGCATTCAGTTTTTCGGACATCGTAATACCGATGATTCTCCAGTTAAACTCTTTGATAACGCCTATAACCTCGAGGGGCGGGTTGAACAAGGAGGTTCTCTTAGAGTAGTAAGAATAAACTCTGAGGGAATTTATCCTATGGAGTACAGAAATTCTGTATTTAAAACTGAGGAATATGCAAAAAAAGAGGAATATGCAAAAAAAGATGACGGCAGAGCACTTGTGGGAAAAACCATCGATGAGCTTCGCGGATCAAAACTGATTTATGAAAAGACCTTTGGTGATCTGTCTTCATTTAATTTTACGAGAGATGCTTTCAACAACAGTCGCTGGAATAGTCTGACAGTACTTGCCAGGGGTCTTTATATAGATACCAGGGAACTTAGGATTGTGACAAGAGGCTATGACAAGTTCTTCAATATTGACGAGAACCGTATTACCTTTCTTGGTAATCTAAAGGAAAAACTAAAATTTCCTCTTACGGTATACAAGAAGGAAAACGGCTTTCTGATTTTAATCTCTGTGTATAAGGATGAGCTTTTCATAACAACCAAATCCAACCCTGAAGGAAAAATGGCAGAACTTGCCAGGGATCTTGTAGGAAAAATGCTTAGTGAAGAATCAGGTTCAGTGCTTAAGAATTATCTTAGCAGCAACAACTGTACTCTTCTGTGCGAAGGTATAAGCCCAAAAGAAGATCCTCATATTATTGGCTATGAATCCGATAAGGTAACTATGCTTGATCTTCTGAAAAATGACCTTGTGTATGAAAAAAAGTCTTACTCTGAGCTAAAGCATCTCTCTGAGATAATCGGACTTAAATGTAAGGTTCAGGAACCATTGAGTCTTAAAAATTTTGAGGAGTTTTCCGCCTTTTATAAGAAGTATTCTCAGGATATCTGTAACTCAAAAGATGAAGGTTTTGTTATTGAGGATTCATGTGGCTTTCAGGTAAAACTGAAGACTCCGTATTATTGTTACTGGAAGCAGATGCGTACCTTGGTGGGACTTTTCAGACAAGGGGGAGCTGTAAAAAAATGTCTGCCTAAAGGCGGTGCCGATTTTGTGCGCTGGCTTCATAGTAAAAATCCTGAGGAACTGCCCTCTGATATCATAAGTATCAGAGATATTTATTTGAAGGAAACCGGCAATATACTTTAGTTTGCTTACGTTATTGTGAATATGATCTGTTGCTGAGATGTTTTGATATGTAGTTTGTCGTTCGTGTTATCCGAGACCGTAGACTAACCTTTTTTTGTAACAACTGACGAGTATCGCGTTTGCAACCTTATTACGATATATCAAAATCTGTTAAAATTGAGACAGTAACAGGAGCAGAAGATGGGCGCGTATTTAAATACAGGTTTTGAAAAATTTAAAATAAGTCAATTCTCAAAAATCTATATTGATAAAACAGAGCTAATCTCTGTTTTGAATGATTATGTAGAAACTGAACAGCGTTTTTCTGTATCAGCCGACCAATACGCTTTGGAAAATCAGTAACCGCAAAGATGCTCTGCGCCTATTATTCAAAAGGAATAGATAGTTCTTTACTTTTTGATAAGCTAAACATATCTCACTACGATTCTTATAAAAAACACTTAAATCAGTACCATACCATCTTTATTAACATGCAGCAGTTTTTAAGCAATGCTGATTTAAATGTCGAAAAGATGTTACAAGACATTGAGTCTGAAATAAAAAATGAATTAAGACCGGCTTTTCCTGATACAAAAATATCTGATGAAAGAAAACTAAATCTTGTTCTATCTGACATATGCAATAAAGAATCACAGTTAAGCAAGAAAGATTTTGTTTTTATTATCGACGATTGGGACTGCATCCTAAGAGAAAAGCAGAGTGATGCTGATGATATTAAGATGTATCTTGATTATCTTAGCGTTCTTCTTAAAGATCAGCCCTATGTTGCTATGGCGTACATGACAGGAATTCTCCCCATCAAAAAGTACGGATCACACGTCGTCCTAAATATGTTTGATGAATACTCGATGGTCGGTCCTGGAGCATTTGCTTCACACGTAGGATTCACAGAAAATGAGGTGCTAAGTCTTTGTGATGAGTACAGAGTTGACTTTGCAACAATGAAAAAATGGTATGACGGTTATATCTTTGAAGATTCTCTTCATCATTTTAATCCTAATTCCGAGGTTAAGGCTATCCAAAGAAATTAATTCTCCAGCTACTGGATACAGACAGAACCTTTGAAAATCAAAGACGCAATATAGATTCGAATATGGCAGGACTTAGAGATGAGATTGTAAAACTCATTGCAGGAAATGACATTGTGGTTAATACTTAAAGATTCCACAATGATATGACAACCTTTGAGACCAATGTCTTAGCGCTGTTTATTCACATGGTTTATCTTCCTAAACAGGGCGTAGATAAACCTGCTCTTTTGGTGGAACTTAAATATGGCAAGTCTGCTCAATCCGCAATTGATCAAATTAAACAGAAGAATTACGGCAGAATCTTCCGTGACTATAAGGGCGAGGTTTTATTAGTTGGAATTAACTACGATAAAGACACCAAAGCGCATCAGTGTCATATTGAGAAAATGCGAACCTAGCTAGGTATTTATAATTCATCGGGGTCGACATAACAAATGGCATATTTCATTGATGATATTTCTTTGGCATAAGGCTCATAGTTCTTTATGTAATGCCCATCATCGGTAATCTCGATGAAACTGCGGTCTTTGT
>Ga0326511_10001822_pt1 | contig 17503 bp, 14 predicted proteins | sample 0_2496_0518_D_FD_203701 | JGI IMG/M metagenome (GOLD analysis project Ga0326511, IMG submission 203701) | Bovine rumen microbial communities from UC Davis, California, United States - 0_2496_0518 | ecosystem: Host-associated > Mammals > Digestive system > Stomach > Rumen | place: USA...
CCTTGTCTTGAAAATAACGGTCTTGACGGGATATTTGACTGTATATGTTATACATCCGAGGTAGGACTTAATAAAAGTAACCCTGCGATATATCTTTATACAGCGGAGAAGCTGGGAGTGAGACCCGAAAATTGTATTGTTTATGAAGATATTATCGAGGGACTGGAAAGTGCGAAGTCTGCGGGAATGTATACTGTGGCTGTATATGACATTTCAAATGAAAAATATCTCGACAGGATAAGAAATACGGCAGATAAATTTGTAAAAAGCTATAATCAACTTCTTGACGAATACAAATAATGATATTATAATTATTATGTGTTTTGCAGATGGTCTGCTTTACATAAATGTGATAAGTGAAGGAGTAATATAATTATGAAAACAAGGATAGGAATTCTTGGCTACGGCAATCTTGGCAGAGGTACTGAAGTAGCTGTAATGTCAGCACCAGATATGGAGCTTGCAGCTGTTTTTACAAGAAGAGATCCCCAAAGTGTGAGCATACTTACCGAAGGAGTACCTGTTGTAAGCGTAAGAGAAATAGAAAAATGGACAGATAAAATTGACGTACTTGTTCTCTGCGGAGGAAGTGCAACAGATCTTCCTGTCCAGACACCCGAATATGCAAAGCTTTTCAATGTAATAGACAGCTTTGATACACACGCAAGAATACCCGAACATTTTGCAAATGTTGATGCAGCAGCAAAAGAGGGTGGAAAGGTCGCAATGATCTCAGTAGGCTGGGATCCGGGTCTGTTCTCACTTAACCGTGTATATGCAAATGCAATTCTTCCCGATGGTAATGACTACACATTCTGGGGTAAGGGCGTAAGTCAGGGACATTCGGATGCTATAAGACGTGTAAAGGGTGTTAAGAATGCAAAGCAGTACACAGTACCTGTTCAGTCTGCCCTTGATTCTGTAAGAAACGGAGAAAACCCCACTCTTACCACACGTCAGAAACATCTCAGAGAATGCTATGTAGTTCTCCAGGAAGGTGCTGATGCGGCGGCTGTAGAAAAAGAAATAAAGGAAATGCCCAACTACTTTGCAGATTATGACACAACAGTACATTTCATTTCTGAGGAAGAACTTCTTAAAAATCATGCCGGAATGGCTCACGGAGGTATTGTATTCCGCAGCGGTAAGACAGGCATAAACAAGGAAAACAATCATATCATCGAATACAGTTTGAAGCTTGATTCTAACCCCGAATTTACAACAAGCGTACTTATTGCATATGCAAGAGCTGTAAAGCGTATGTATGACGAGGGAGTAAAAGGAGCAAAGACAGTTCTTGATATTCCTCCGGCATATCTCAGCACAATGTCGGGTGAGGAGCTTCGTGCACATTACCTCTGATACAATTAGCAATGTGCAATTATAGTTAACGACACTAATTTTTTTGTTTTGTCATCCTGAGCGAAGGATCTTAAAAAGATTATTTGTTGTTTACGTTCCTTAGAATGACACAAAATAAAAAATGCATCGGTTTTGTGCCGATGCATTTTTGTTATTCGATAGATTTTAAAGACTCTACCATACTTATTTTTTTCATGCGAAAGAACATTATAAAGTTAACAAAAAGCGAGAACAGTATTGTAAGTGCGAAGCCGTAGAAAAAGCTTATCGGAGTTACATATTTCGGGAACATAACCATATCCATCTGTATAGCTTCAACTACAAATGAAACAAATACGTTTCCTAAGGGCAATCCTATTAATGCACCTGTAAGAGTGAGTATAATATTTTCACGATAGATATAATTTGCTGTTTCCATATTATAGAAACCGAGGACTTTTATGGTGGCTATTTCACGCACACGCTCCGAAATATTTATATTCGTAAGGTTGTACAGAACTACTACAGCAAGCATTGCCGCACATATTACAAGCACAAGCACTATCACATCAAGTGAATCGAGTGTGGAAAGTATGCCTTCAAGCTGTTCATGGATAAGTGATACGGTGAGTATTTCATCTTTTTTCATCCAGTCATTAGCAATATCTCTTTCATCTTTTTTGCCTTCTTCGGTAAGCTGTGTATAGACCAGATTATATTTCAGCTTTTTGCCTGTGTTTTTTTCATAGAATGAGGGGGTCATATAAATATAATTTCCGGCATAATTTTCGGTTATTCCCGAAACTTTGAATGAATATGGAACATCGTTTATTGTCATATTCAGCATTTCGCCCTTTGTTATTCCCGTTACCTGAGAAAGACGCTCGTTTATGATAATTCCGCTGTCATCAAGAGCAACTTTTTCATGTGTTATACGGTCACGCAAAATAAAGAATTTTTCGGATTCATCATGTTTTTCGGCTATGATATATCTTAAATTTATTTTATTATTGTCATTATTATATGAAACGGTTGTCCAGTTCTGACTTACAAGGGCAGTTTCGGAAAATCTTTTATCTGCATGGAACTGTGACATAAGATATGCCTGCTGCTGAGAAGTACCCTCGTTTTTTAGTGCATATATCTGGTCAAAGATAGTGATTTCTTCATATTGCAGAGGAGCTATTACCGATAATGAATCTTTTAGTCCGAGACCGCCAATGATAAGTGCGGTACAGCCTGCCACACCTATGACCGTCATTAAAAATCTTGCCTTGTATCTGAAAATATTGCGGAAAGTTACTTTTGAAGTAAAATTCATATTATTCCACAGTGGAGTAATATATTCAAGCAGAATACGTTTTCCGGGTTTAGGTGCTTTCGGACGCATAAGGCTTGCGGGTTTTTGTCTCAGTTCTCCGAGACAGGTTATTACTGATACAGTACAGGTACAAAGAATACCTGTGCCGGCTGATAAAGCAAGGCTTGAAGTATCAATAACTAATTTTGAAGCCGGCAGACAATACATCATAGAATATGTATCAAGAATGATAAAGGGCAAAGTGAATATACCTGCAACAGCACCGACAGCACTTCCTATAACTGAGGCAACAGCAGAATATACAAGATATTTTGAAACTATTTTGAAATTACTATAGCCGAGTGCTTTAAGAGTGCCGATTTCGGTTCGTCTTTCCTCGACCATTCTCGACATTGTGGTAAGGCATACAAGAGCGGCAATAAGGAGAAAAAATACAGGGAATACCGCTGCAACATTATCTACACGCTGTGCATCCTCAACAAGTCCGGAATATCCGGGGTTATCATCTCTTTCAAAAATATACCAGTCTGCATCATTAAGGGATTCTATTTTATCTTTTGCATCATTAAGTTTATTTTCAGCATCACCGAGTTTTTCCTTTGCTTCAGCTTTTCCTGTAGCAAGTTTTTCTCTGGCTTCTTTAAGTTGTTTCAGACCTTCTGCTTTTTGATTTTCAAGTTCAGCTTTACCTTTTTCAAGTTCTTTTTCGCCTTCGCTTATTTTTGTCTGAGCAGCCTGCATTTCAAGCATACCTGTGGTGAGAGCGGTCTCATATTCAAGTTTTCCTATATCAAGCTGACTTTTTGCAGTGTCAAGCTGTATCTGTGCATCAGTTAATTTTGCCAGACCTTCCGCTTTCTTTTGTTCAAAAGTATTGTGTGCTTCGTCAAGCTGTGCTTTTGCTTCATTAAGCTTTTGTTCACCGTCACTCAGCTGTTGTATACCGCTGTTATACTGCTTTTGATATTCGTTTATTTTTTCTCTGTATTCATCAATAAGTGCATGAAGTTCATCAATTTCTTCTGGCGGTTCGGTATATTTTTCTATTGCGGTTTCAAGTTCATTTATGCGTTTTTCCGCCTTGTCGATAGCCTCGTTGCATATATCAATGGCGGTTTTCATCAAATTAAGTTTATTTTCGGCATCAGGTTTTGTAGTACCGAAAAACAGTGAATATTGTATATCAAATTCGGATTGGGCTTTATCAAGCTGTGCCTGTGCCTTGGATATTTCTGTGTCATATTCAAGCTTGCCTTTTGTATACTTAGTAAGACCGTCATTATACTGAGTCTGTGCATCGGCAAGTTTATTTTTTGCTTCCTCTATACCGTCGGCATATTTTTTCTGACCGTCAGCAAGCTGTTCTTTGCCGTCATTAAGTTCTTTTTCGGCATCGGCTATTTTTTTATAGCCTTCGCTCAGTTTATCTGCCATTTCCTGTTCGCCGTCATGAAGCTTTTTTTCTCCGTCAGCAAGTTTTTCCTCTGCCTCCTGCTTTTTTTCCTTAAATTCCTTTTCGGCATCGGCAAGTTCTTTTTTTGCATCAGCAAGTGTAGTTTCGTTAAATACTTTTATTCTTTCATCTGCAAGAAGTTTGTAATCGTCCTTTTGAGATTTTATAATATCTTTGTATTCATCTGTAAGAGGGTCTATATCCGGATCAGAGGCTTTTGTTGTTACATATACATTAGTGTATCTCTCTGTAACAAACTGATCTGACGGCAGCATTATAAAAAAAGATATAGTTCCGTCGCCTACAGTGGTACTTCCACGCTGATATGTGAAAAACAAGGGAGTGTTTACGATACCCACAATTTTATAATTAAGCTGTTTTATTATATCAGTAGTGTTATTCCCCTGAATTTTCTCATTGAAAATAATTTCTTTGCCTATACCGAAACCTTTTGTACGGGCAAAATAGTCCTCAATAACACATTCTCCGTCATTTTCGGGAAATCTGCCGTCTATAAGAATAGTTTCGTTTATAAGTTTATTATTGGTATCAGTTTTTTCCGGCAGAGAGAGTACCTTAATAACGGAGTCAATATTATTTTCTGTTCTTATCAGGTCAGCGGAATATCCGGGCATAACATCAACGGTATCTTCCATTTCTTTTATGGCTTTTATATCATCATCATCAAACCCCACAGTAGATACAAGACGTATGTCCATAAGATTTTTATCTGTAATATATGAACGTCCTGTTTCTATCATACTCGGACTTGAAGCTTTTACTCCCGAAAAGAAACCGGTGCTGAGTGCTATTATGGCAAGAATTGAAAAAAATCTTGATTTTGTATTTTTAATTTCTCTGAAAATATTTTTAGTTAGTGCTTTCATATAACACCTGCCTTTTGCACGATAGGAGTATTATTCACCATTCTATTTTTTCAATAGGTAGGGGATTTTCGTTTACAATATTGCTTATCACCTTACCGCTCCTCATATTTATAACACGGTCAGCCATAGGAGTAATAGCGGAGTTATGCGTTATAAGTACAACAGTCATGCCGTCTTCTTTGCACTTAGTTTGCAGGAGTTTCAGAATATTTTTGCCTGTATTGTAATCAAGAGCACCGGTGGGTTCATCGCATAAAAGAAGTTTAGGTTTTTTTGCCAAAGCACGGGCGATAGAAACACGCTGCTGTTCACCGCCCGAAAGCTGAGAGGGAAAATTATTTTTTCTGTCATGCAGTCCTACACTGTTAAGTGCATCTGAGGCATCCATATGATCCTTGCATATCTGAGTAGCGAGTTCAACATTTTCCTTTGCGGTAAGATTTGGTATAAGATTGTAGAACTGAAATACAAAACCTATGTCATAGCGTCTGTATGATGCGAGGTCTTTGCTTCCGAGATGGCTTATATCTTTTCCCCCTACCACTATCCTGCCTTCGTCACAGCTGTCTATCCCTCCTAAGATATTGAGCACGGTTGTTTTGCCTGCACCACTGAGACCTACTACAACGGCAAATTCACCCTCGTTTATTGAAAAGTTTACACCGTTTGCCGCATTGATGGTTATTTCGCCCATTTTATATCTTTTATAGACATTTTCAAATACAACAAAATCTTTTTGCATTATAATTCCTCATTCAAATAAATCAAATTGAATTTTCGTTGAGCCAGTTTTCTGCTGAAACAGCAACCTCTTTGAGAGCTTCTTCATCAAAGGGGGATTTAAGTCCTGCTGTTTTTACTAAATCTGTAAGGGTTTGAGTTCCTGCTTTTTTAACGAGTTTCATATATTGTTCCCATGCTGTATCATGGTCTTTTTGCATAAGACTCCAGAATTCGAGAGCAACAGTTTGTGCAAGACAATAATCAATGTAATAAAACGGATTTTCATATATATGGATTTGTCTTTGCCAACCCTTGCCTTCACCATAAAAAGGAGAGCCGTCAAGTTTTATCCATGGCATATATTCTGCCATAAGACCTGCCCATACATCATGACGCTGATCGGGTGACATATCAGGATTCTGATATACGATATGCTGAAAATGGTCTACCATAGCACCGTAGGGGATAAATGTTATCGCACTGAAAAGATGATTATATCTGAATTTATCGGAATCCTTACCGAAGAATTCCTTACTTTTTCTCCAGCCGAAAAATTCCATAGTCATTGAATGTATTTCACAGGCATCGAGAGTCGGACTTTGATTTGATGACGGGATTATATTTCTTGCCATATAATATGCAAATGCATGACCCGCTTCATGTGTTATAACTTCCACATCATCAGCAGTACCGTTGAAATTTGAAAAGATAAAAGGAACTTTATAATCTGCAAAATTTGTGCAGTATCCACCGCCTGCCTTATTTTTTTTGCTTAAAACGTCCATAAGTTCATTTTCGAGCATTGTATCAATGAATTCGGCTGTTTCATTTGAAAGTTCGTGATAAAGTGCTTTTCCGGTGTTCAGAATATCTTGGGGAGTGCCTGAAGGCTTTGGATTCCCGTCACGGAAACGAAGTGCGGCATCAGAAAAACTAAGAGGATAATCAAATCCTGTACGTTTAGCCTGTTCCTTGTAAAGTCTTTCGGCAATGGGAACAATATATTTTACAACAGCCTTTCTGAATTTTTCAATATCGGACGGAGTATAGCAGTTTCTTGTCATCTGGAGATAGCCGAGTTCAACAAAATTTTCATAACCCAGTTTTTGAGCCATTTTTGTTCTGAGCTTTACCATTTCGTCATATATCCTGTCAAGTTCTTCGCCGTTTGACTTATAAAAATTTCCCTCAGCTATCCATGCATTATGTCTTATTGTATCATCAGCGGACTGTTTGAACGGATACATCTGGGAAATATTTCTTTTTTCACCCTCAAAATCTATCTGGGCACTTGCGAGAAGTTTTTGATATGCTGTTTCAAGTTTATTTGTACTTTGTGTTTCTGGGATTATTTCAGGCGAGAAAGATTTGAGTGATATTTCGGCATTTTTAAAAAGCAGACTGCCGTATTTTTTTTCAAGCTCTTTTCTGAAAGGTGTATTTACCAGCAGTTTTGTAAAGCTTTGCTCCATGTCAACAAAAAGGGGAGAGGCTTCATCAATATATTCAACCTCTTTTTCATAGAATTCATCAGTAGTATTTATAGAATTTCTGGTATATGCAAGACTCATCATAGTGTCGATGTGAGATGTAAATTCATCCCATTCAAGCAGGGCTTTTTCAGCTATTTCGGCATCATCAGCCTCTGAAAAAGCCTTTTTTATTTCCTCAGCCCTTTTGATACAGCAGTCATAATCAGGGCGTTCATATTTCATTTCAGAAAATTTCATAGCAGTATCTCCTTGATTTGTAATAATTAAAACAAAAAGGCACAGTACCAAAAGAGTATTGAGCCAATAGAATTATAACACAGAATACAAGCCACAATCAAGACTGATAATGCAGAACAGGAAATTTTTTTCGTACAATTACATACAAAAAAGCCGCCGATAAAAATATTTTATTATTTTACCGACGGCAATTTACGTTTTTTGATTTTAAATTTATTCTTTAGTGACGAGTGTTCCCGATTGTTTGAAAATGCTGTTTGACGGAATGAAACCACGAACCATAGAAAGAGGATATACATTGGTATTTCTGCCTATAACAGTACCTGGGTTAAGAATAGCATTACATCCTACCTCTACATAATCTCCGACAATAGCACCGAATTTTTTAAGTCCGGTTTCAACCTTTTCATCTGCACATTTTACAGTAACAAGAGATTTATCTGATTTAAGATTTGAGGTTTTCGCACCTGCACCGAGGTGAGAACGATGACCTAAAATAGAATCGCCTATATAATTATAGTGCGGAACCTGTGCATTATCAAAAATAACACAATTTTTAAGCTCACTGGAGTTTCCGATGACTGAGCCGGCTCCTACTATGGCACTGCCTCTTATGAATGCACAATGCCTGATTTCAGCACCGGGGCAGATTATAAGCGGGCCGTGCAGATATGCCGACTCCATTATATTCGCATCCTTTGCCACCCAGACATCATCACCTCTTTGTTCATAAATATCCTTTGGAAGTGTCGGACCGATTTTCATAATGAATTCGGATATTTTCGGGAGTGCTTCCCATGGGTATTCAAGTCCGTCAAAAAGTTCAGATGCTATGGTTTTTGAAAGGTCGAGAATATTTGATATTTTCATCTGGTCTTTGTTCATTTATTGATCCTCCGTTAAAAAATAAAATCATCTTCATCAGCTTCCATATAAAAAGCCCAGTCATCATCAAATTTACCTGCTAAAAAAGAAATCTTACGGCTGTCTGTCTCAATTTCGTACATTGAAAAACTGAAAGGACGTTTTGTTTTTGGTTCAAGTACAATATCACATTTGCCCGTAGTTCTCCATTTATACGAAAAAACATCGATTCCTTTTATACAGAATTTCTTTCCGTTCGATTTTCCGAGAAAGGTATAATCTTTCATAAGTGAATCCTCCGTATCATCCCATTGGTGTATCAGACATTGATTTAATGCGGTATCCGTCATCGTCTTTAATAAGAGTAAAACTACAGTTGAATGTATAGAAACCGGCAGGAGCTTCTTCTCCGTTATCAAATGTATGAACATCACTATATTCAAGTTCAAACTCTACAGGTAAAGTATATGCATTTTCACTTTGAGTCATTTCAGATGTTCGTATTTCTTTTATATTTGTACCGCATTATCACGGGAATAATCAAGAAATCCTGTTTCATCATAATTCCACTTGAAATCCTCGGTTGTACACATCATGACGGCAGTATGGTCATGTTCTGTTACTGCAGAAAAATAATTTTCCAAAAGCGTTGTTACAGAATCATCACGATCACTGTCCTGAGGCAGAAAACTGAATTCGGGCATATAGCTTTCTTCAGTTGTATTTTTGGTACATCCGCAAAGGCATAAAGTAAGTAGTAAGACAATAAAAAAGCCCCTCAAAAAATTCTTTTTCATATATCAAAGCATACCTCTTTGCCGCAGATAGAATATTATAAGCTCAACGCTTCCCTCGATACCGAGTTTTCCGCTGTCTATACAAAGGTCATAATTATTCGGGTCTCCCCATTTTCTTGTGGAATAATAATTATAGTAATTAGCCCTTGTCTTATCTGTTCTTGAAACAACCGACTGTGCTTTTTTTGGATTAACATTATATTCGCTTACAGCATATTCAACTCTTTTTTCTATATCAGCATAAATAAAGAGTTTTACACAATCCTCACGTTTTCTGAGGATATAATCGGCACATCTTCCGACTATAACACAGGGGTCAGCGGAGATCTGGCGTATAACATCATGCTGTGCAATAAAAAGCTTATCATTCAGCGGCATCTGAGGTTCTATTCTGAAACCGTTGTCCAGTGTAGCTGCAGCACCGATAGAAAGTGAATATAAAAAGCTGTTTGTAGCCTTTTCATCAAGCCCCTCTACTACATCAGGATCAAGACCGCTTTCCTTAGCAACAAGTGTGAGGAGATTTTTGTCATAATAGGCAATATCAAGTTTTTCCGAAAGCAGTTTACCGATTTTTCTTCCTCCGCTGCCGAATTGGCGGGCAATTGTTACGATCATAAAGAAAACCTCCCTTTTAAAATTAAGCTTTGACTTATTATAGCATATTTTTTATTAAATTTAAACAGTTTTTTACATTTTTTAATACATTTTTTGCTTTATTTTTTATTTTTGCGTAAAAGACACAGTTGTAATTGTTTTGTATCAGATTTGTTGTTGACTTTGTAATATTAAAAGAATATCATTAAATAGGATCATACAATTAAATGGATGGAGCTGAGTTTTTGAGAAGAAAAGTCAGATTGTTAAGTTTGATTACAGCATTGGCAGTGATTTTGTGCTTATGCGGATGCAGGCGTGAAAAGGAAGGCCCGGAAGATCAGATAATATACTACAGAATAGATTCCGAGCCGGTGACACTTGATCCGCAGATAGCAAATGATTCTGCGGCAAGGCTGATAATAATGAATATTTTTGAGGGACTTGTGCGTCTTGATAAGAATGATGATATAATTCCCGGTGCTGCACAGTCCTGGGATATAAGCACTGATAAAATGCGTTATACATTTCATCTCAGGGACGGTCTTAAATGGAATGACGGTACATCTCTCAAGGCAGAGGATTTTGTATACGGATTTCAGCGTACGTTTGTTCCCTCTACAATGTCCGATACAGCAGACACACTTTATTGCATAAAAAATGCGGAAGCTGTAAATAAGGGCGAAATGGCTGTTGAAGAATTAGGAATATATGTTACTGATGAAAAGACTATAGTTATTCAGCTTGAATATCCGAGTTCCGATTTTTTACAGCTTCTGACTACTCCTCCGGCAATGCCGTGTCAAAAGGAATTTTTTGAAAAAACATCCGGACAGTACGGCAGAGAAGCAGATAAAATACTCTGTAACGGAGCTTTTTATATACGTGAAAACGGGTGGGAGCACGACAGCTATTTATACCTTAGAAATAACAGAAATTATACAGGTGAAAAATCTGTTATTCCGGCAGGAGTAAATCTTAGTATAGAAGAAGAACCTGCTGATGTTGTATCAGCTATTGAGAAAGGAAAATTTGATTGTGCATCAGTAACTTCTGCCGATGTTGAGCGTTCTCAGTCACTTGGAATGCACCTGACAGGTTTTGGTGATACTGTGTGGGGGATCTCATTTAATACCCGTGATGAAGTGCTTGGAAACAAGAAAATCAGATGTGCATTGTTAAGTTCAATTGAACGTGAAAAAATACTTAAAGAAATACCATCACATTGTACGGTAACAGAAAATATTATTCCGGAAAGTGCAGAACTTGATAATATATCATACAGAAGTATTGTGGGAAATATCAGTCCTGTTTATGAAGATAAAACTTCTGTACTGCTGAACAAGGGAATGAAAGAAACAAATTGTGAAGTTGTTACCAATATTACAATATTATGCTCGGATGACGAAGATACGCAGTCTATTGTAAATAATATAATAGAAAAGTGGAATTCTCTTACAAACGGATATTTCAATAAAAAAACTGTACCTTTGTCGGAGCTGAAAGACAGAATTGAATCGGGACATTTTGAAGTAGTAATAGCACCTCTTACTATCGGAGGGAATACTCCTGTTTCAACACTTGAAATGTTTTCTTCTGAAAGCCGCTATAATTGTGCAAGGCTGAATTCAGAGGAATATGATAAACTTCTTTCGGGAATTCGCAGAAATCTTAATTACGGTTCAGTTAATCAGATAAAGGATGCAGAGCAGTATCTTGTTGATAATGGTATTTTTTATCCTCTTTACACTGAAAACAGATATTATGCAAGTGCTGAAAATGTTACAGGGATAATATTTCATTCGTTTGGTGCGGAGGCGGATTTTCGGCTTGCGGTAAAACAACCTTGATTATTTAAAAAATGTATTGAAAAAAGTCGGATTGGATATTATAATTAAAGAGTACCTTGTCGTTGCAAGGGAAATAATATAAGGGAAAGGAATGAGTAAAATGGCTGAAATTACAAAGGATACTATAATCGGAGACATTCTTGATATAGATAATACAACAGCACCGCTGTTTTTGTCTATCGGTATGCACTGTCTCGGTTGTCCTGCTTCAAGAGGAGAAACAATTGAGCAGGCTTGTATGGTTCATGGTGTTGACGCTGACGAGCTTGTAAAAAAGCTTAACGATCATATCAATAATAAGTGATCATTATCGGAGCCGCAGGGGATAACTCTCTGCGGCTTTGTGTATGTCTGTATATACGGAGGGAAAATTAATGATAAGTCTTGATGAAAGGCTTTCGCTATGTGCGGAGTTTGTGAGAAACGGAGCAAAAATAGCAGATATTGGCACAGACCACGCATATCTTCCTGTATGGCTGGTGCAAAGTGGCAGAGTAAACAGTGCCATTGCGGCTGATGTAAGACAAGGGCCGCTTGATAATGCTGTACATACCATAGAATTATATAGTTTAAGTGATAAAATAAAAACGGTGCTTTCAGACGGACTTGATAAAATATCACCGGATGAAGCCGACGATATAATAATTGCAGGAATGGGCGGAGAACTTATTGTAAAGCTTATAGACTGTACACCATGGCTTAAGGATAAAAGAAAAAGGCTAATACTTCAGCCTATGACAAGACCTGAAACACTAAGACGTTATTTATGCAGTAAAGGTTTTGAAATAATAAGTGAAAAAGCCTGTATATCATGTTATAAAAGTTATAGTGTTATGCTTTGCGGATATGACGGAAAAGTGAGAGAATGTGACGATGAATATGCATATATAGGCTCACTTGGCAGTGACGGTTCGGTTGAAGCAAAAAGATATATATACACGATAAATGAAAAATTAAAGAAAAAGCTCAGAGGCTTTACACAAGGAACAGAAGAGTATATTTTTCTTTCAAATCTTATAAAGCATTTTTCTGAGCTTGCAGAGGAGGGGCATAATGACAACAGCAGGGGAAATATATGATTATATAGATTTATTTGCACCTTTTGATACTGCAATGGATTTTGATAATGTCGGTCTTTTGGTAGGTGCAAGGGAAATATCATCTGAAAAGGTGCTGGTTTCACTTGATGTAACATCAGCCACGATACTTGAAGCACTTGAAAAAGGAGCAAAAATAATAGTAAGTCATCACCCGATAATTTTTTCTCCTTTAAAAAATCTTTTGTCCGATAGTATTCCTTTTTTAGCAGCGGCAGCAGGAGTCACTGTCATAAGTGCCCATACAAATCTTGATATAGCTGTGGGAGGAGTCAATGATACTCTTGCAAGAGCGGCGGGTGTCAGTTTTACAGAGGGAACAGACAGTTCATGCTGTCTTTACGGTACGTTTGAGAAAGAATATAATAGTTCAGAAGAATTATGTGGGAAATTATGCGAAGCTCTAAGCTGTAAAGGTATCAGATTTACGAGCAGGAAAGGCAGGATAAAAAGTGTATGCGTTGCCTGCGGAGCAGGGGGCAGCAGTATTTTTTCGGCAGCAAAAAGAGGCACAGATGCTTTAATAACAGGAGAAATAAAGCACCATGAATTACTGTTCGCAAAGGAAAAGAATATTGCGGTATTTGATGTGGGGCATTACTGTTCCGAAAATCTGATAGTCAGAGAGCTTATAAAGAAACTATCGGAGAAATTTCCGTCCTGCTGTTTCATTTCGTCAGAAACAGGAGGGGACGGTACAGATTATTATGTGAATACGGAAAGGAATAAAAATGGCACTTGACGGAGTATTTTTAAGACATATAAAAAAGGAGCTTGAGGAAAGTATTATCGGAAGTAAAGTTGATAAGATATATCAGCCGGCGAGAGATCAGATAATATTATCCATGCGTTCGAGGGAAGGCAGTGAAAAGCTGCTTCTTTCTGCAAGGGCAAACAGCCCGAGAGTTAATATAACTTCTGTTCAGGCAGAAAACCCGAAAGTACCGCCGATGCTTTGTATGCTTCTCAGAAAGCGTCTTTCGGGAGCAAGACTTCGTTCGATAATACAGCCGGATCTTGAAAGACTGCTTATATTTGAATTTGAAGCAATAAATGAATTTGGTGACAATGTGATGCTGAAATTGTCGGTTGAGATAATGGGACAGTACAGCAATATTGTATTTATAGATGAAAACGGAATAATAATTGATGCTGTGAAAAGGGTAGATGCCTCAATGTCATCAAAAAGGCTTATTCTTCCGGGAATACCCTATGAACAGCCGCCAGCACAGTCTAAGCTCAGTATGCTGACGAGTGAAGCGGATGAAATAATAAATAGATTAGAAGATCTTCCGCCAACACAGTCGCTTTCAAAAGGACTGCTGAATGTTATTCAGGGTGTGTCACCCATAATATGCCGTGAGCTTGAATATCTTACAGGCAGAGGAACGGATGTTTTTTGCGGTAAGCTTGATGAAGAAAAGCGTACAAGGCTTTCATATTTCCTTAAAAGAGATATAAAACTGACAAGGGAATGCAGTGGTATTCCCTGTATGATAACAGACCAAAGCAAAAAGCCTATTGATTTCACATTTGAGCATATACAGCAGTACGGCAGCGGAAGAAGCAGACAGGAAACTCAGACATTTTGTTCACTTCTTGATGAATATTACAGCAAGCGTGACACAATGGAGCTTATGCGTTCGAGGTCTGAAGACCTGACAAAGCTTATGTCAAATGCTGCAACAAGACTTATCAAAAAAATATATATTCAGCAGGAAGAATTAAAAACCTGTGCAGACAGGGAACAGCTCAGAATATTTGGAGATTTATTGCAGGCAAATCTTTATAGGATCAAAAAGGGCAATGAATATTGTGATATACAGAATTATTACGATGAATCACAGTCTGTTGTAAGGATAAAGCTTGACCCGTCACTTACTCCTTCAGCAAATGCACAAAAATATTATAAGTCATACAGAAAGGCAAAAACTGCGGAACAGGTACTGAAAGTGCAGATTGAAAAGGCAGAACTTGAACTTGATTATGTTTCATCTGTTCTTGATAGCCTGAGTCGTGCGGAAAGTATGAAAGAACTTTCGGAGATACGTAACGAACTGACAGAGCAGGGATATATACGTTCTTCCGGCAAAAAGAGAGCAGCAGAGAAACCGCTTGAGCCTCATACATTTTATTCAGAAAGCGGATTTAAAATACTTGTGGGCAGAAACAATGTACAGAATGACAAGCTTACTCTGAAAACAGCAGATAAAAATGATATATGGCTTCATGTAAAGGATATTCCGGGTTCGCATACCATAATAGTATGTGACAAAAAACAGCCTGATGAAGAAACTTTACTTTATGCGGCATCGCTTGCGGCTTATCACAGTAAGGCAAGAGATTCGGGAAAGACAGCGGTTGATTATACAAAGGTGAGATATGTTTCAAAACCTCAGGGTGCAAGACCCGGCAGAGTGATATATACAGATCAGAAAACTTTGTATGTTGAACCTTCACTTACTCAGAAAAAATAGTTTTTGCCTTTAAATATAAAAATAGTTATGATGATGAATGTATTTTGTGTTAAAAATAGAAAAAAAATAATATTCTATTAAAGAATATTAAAAGTCAAAGTATGTAATATTATTGAATTGTACAGTAATAGAGAAAATATAAAAAGCTGTGCCGCCGTATTTTGTTGTAAAAGGATTTGAATGTTTGAGAGGACAGGCGGCAGAGGAAAGAAAATGGAGGACCACATTATGACCTTCGATTATGATGTGATGATGCAGATCATTCTTGCTCTGGGAGGACTCGGACTGTTTCTTTACGGTATGAGACTTATGGGCGAAGGACTGGAACTTGCGGCAGGTGCAAATCTTCGCACGCTGCTCGAAAAACTTACCACTAACCGGTTTTTAGGTGCTATAGTGGGTATTGTTGTAACAGCGATAATTCAGAGTTCGACAGCTGTATCGGTAATGTGTGTGGGTTTTGTAAATGCATCTATTATGACTCTTAGTCAGGCAATGGGTGTTATTATGGGTGCGACAATAGGTACTACCGTAACAAGTGTGCTTTTGTCGATACAAATATCGGATTATGCCCCTCTTGCAATCTTTATCGGGGCTTTTATGGTTGTTCTCAGCAAAAAAAATAACACCAAGTATGTGGGTCAGATAATTGCAGGATTCGGAATACTGTTTTTCGGAATGACAACGATGAGTTCAAACCTCAAGCCCCTTGCTTCATCCGAGGCGTTTGCAGGAATAATTACATCTGTGAGCAATCCTCTTGTAGGTGTTTTGTTCGGTGTTGCTTTTGCGGCACTCATACAAAGTTCTTCAGCAGCTGTAGGTGTGCTTCAGGCTCTCGGAACAGCAGGTGCTTTGGCTTTGCCGGATGCTGTATATATGGTATACGGTATTCATATAGGAGCTTGTGTAACTTGTGTTATTTCTTCGATAGGTGCAACTAAGGCAGCTAAAAGAACGGCACTTTCTTATGTGCTATTTACCACTATCGGAACTGTACTTTTTGCAGCGGTTTCACTTCTTACGAATTTCAGCACAAAAGATGGTTTTATAGCCCATGTTACTGAAAATGTGGCTTTCCAGATCTCCCTTGTACATATAATATCGAGTATAGTGGCTACACTTGTTCTGTTGCCTGTTGAGGGACTTATAATAAAACTTGCCTGTATCATCATTCCGGGTGACGAAGAGGAAGAAATGGAAGCAAGCCGTCTCAAATATGTTGATGAACGTATGCTGAAAACGCCTCCATTTGCAGTTTCCCAGATAACAAAGGAAATTGAAAGAATGGGTAAGCTTGCAAAAAGGAATTTTGAAAAATCTATGACAGCATTTAAAGAGCATGACGAAAAGCTTATTGCTGAGGTCGAAGCCAATGAAGAAGTAATAGATTATCTTAATATGGCTATAACCAATTATCTTGTAAAGCTTAATGGTCTTAATCTTGAGGACAGTGACCGTCTGAAAGTCGGTTCGTATTATCATGTGGTAAGTGATATGGAGAGAATAGGTGACCATGCTGAAAACATATGCGAGCTTGCACAGAATCTTATCCGCAAGGAAATGGATCTGAGTGAGGATGCTATGGAAGAAGTCAAGGATATGGAGAAACTTGTCAATGCTATAATTGATGATTCACTTGCAATGTTCAGCAACAGTCATCGTGATTATAAGATGATAGATCTGGTGAGCAAAACAGAGCAGGAAATAGATGATAAGACCGCTGAATACAAAGACAATCATATCGAAAGACTCAGTGAAGGTACCTGTAATGCTACGGTAGGAACACTGTTCATGGAGCTTCTCACAAACCTTGAGCGTATAGCTGACCACAGCACCAATATTGCATTTTCAATGTATCCAAAAAAAGGTACAAATGTTGCAACAGCAAAATAAAAAACAGAGGCTGTGAAGAAACGATGAAACAATCATCAATTCTTCACAGCCCTTTTTTATGACAAAATTAAAGCATTGCAGCGATTTCTCAGTGTGAGGCGTAATTGGTGTTTATCAAAACATTCCTTTCACAAATGCAGCATTCGGGAAGTATGCAGGCAGGATAAAGCTGATGTTTTCGTATTTACCGGATGCGGTATTGAAATTGCCCAAAACATAATAGTCCTTTCTGCCGATACGTATAAGATAGCCTCGGCTGTCTTCCTTTATTCTCGTAACATCATATACAGAAACGGTCACCTTTTTGTTTATTACTTTTTCTTTTTTTCAGCCTGTATGATGGAATAGGGGAGAATGGGTGATCCTTCGACCGCATCATAATCCTTTGAAGTCAGATATTCATACATTTTGTTGTTTATTTTAAGATTTGTAAGACAGTTTTTGAAATTCATGCAAAGGATATGCTGACG
>Ga0326511_10001825_pt1 | contig 17500 bp, 16 predicted proteins | sample 0_2496_0518_D_FD_203701 | JGI IMG/M metagenome (GOLD analysis project Ga0326511, IMG submission 203701) | Bovine rumen microbial communities from UC Davis, California, United States - 0_2496_0518 | ecosystem: Host-associated > Mammals > Digestive system > Stomach > Rumen | place: USA...
CCTTGTGCGAAATTACCTACATCACTCGCTATAGACTTAATCTGTGCTACCATCGCTGCTACTTGGGCTAATCCTTGTACACCGAATGCTATCCAACCGAATGGTCCTAAAGCTGCTGCCTGAATCATTGCTTCAGAAAAAGATAACATAAGGTTTGCTATAGTTTCTGCTATAATCCCTGCTATCTGTAATCCTTTAGAATCGAATATCTGTCCTAATGAAGTAAAGGCGCTTCCGAACATAGCTACACCACCTGCGGCGTCTCTTAATCCATTACTTAAATCTGCTATGGTATCACCTTTTTCTTTAAGCATATTGAAATTATCTGATAGATTTTTTATCTGTTCATTTAATTTCTCTACACCTTCAGTATCACCGTCTTTTATAAATTCAATCTTCTTTGTTTCTAATTCACCTAATTTTTCTGCTATTAAATCTAATTCATCACTGAAAGGATTTTTGAAATTACTGTCTCCGAATATAGCTTCACCTAAACTTAACTGTTTATTTCCTTTTAATCCTTTTTCTAAATCACTGTTAATCTTATTTATAACTTCATTTGTTTTTATATCTGAATCTAAATGGGGATTAAATTTAACCATCATATCCTTTTTAGATTTACTTAAATTTTCTTGAAGTTTCTTTTCAAATTCTTTATTGAAGTTCTGGAGTAATTTATCATTTACTTTTAAAGGTGTATTTACTTCTACTCCTTTTCCACCCCCTCCTGATGAACCTTTTACATTATCGCTGTAAGTTTTAACAGAATCTGATAATTTTGCCTGTCTTTCAGTTATGCTATTTATCTGGTTATTAATTTTTTCATAATCATTATTAAGGTCTTTAAGTATATTATCTGTTTTAAAAAGTTCCTTGTTATGCTGTGCAGCTCCTTCTTTAGTAAACTGGTATTGACCTGAACGGCTGTCATAAACGGCTCTTCCTGAATTAAAATCTTCATTTGAAGCCTTATCTCCTTCTTTCTTCCTAATCTGGTTAAGGCGGTCTGAAGCCTGAAGTTCTATTTCTAAACTCTTAGAATATAACTGTACAGCCTGTGCAGCTAATGCAGCAGATTCAGCTCTCTTTTTAAAGTTCTCTATAACTTTAGATGAATTACCGCTAAATACATTTTCTGCATCTTTAACGTTATTTACTTCAATACCTAATTCTTTTAGGTTTTTAGTATTTTCTTTTATCCATTTCTGCTTTTGGTGTTCACTTGAGAGATTTCCCCATTCGTTTCTTAATTTAGAATAAGCTCCCATAAGTTTACCGTATTCACTTGTTATAGTGCTTGTATAACTTTCCTGGATTCTTTTCTGTTCCTCTAATTTTTTAGTTCTTATTTCCTCTTCCTTTGCTAAACGGGCTTCTTTTTCTTCTGTTGTTTCAGCTGCTGTTGCATAATTATAAAGGGCTTTACCTAATGCTATTGCTCCTGCTGCTATTGCTATAAACGGTAAGGCCTTCATTGCCATTCCTAAAGATTTAGTTGCTATGGTTTGTATTCTTGTTGCTTGTGTTAATGTTATAACACCTGAATTAACGAGTGCGGTCATAGTCTTTGAATTAGCCTGAAGCATGGTTGTAATCTTAATAGCTGTATCATAACCTGCTGTTACTGTTGTAAGCATTTTCAATATCCTTGCTGCTTCTTCTTCATTTCCTGTTAATTCAGTCATTGCAGCTGATAGACCAACAGTTACACTTTTTGCTAAATCCAATCCTTCTTTAAATGCATCTAAATTCTGTGTATCTGATGCTATATTCTTAATCTGTTCATTTACATCATTAAATGTATCTTGAAGTTCACCCGCTTTTCTTATAGCCATATCTAAATCCTGGGCCATCTGTTTTCCTATTTCAGATTCCTTTTCTGTTTTAGATAACTGTGAATAAGCTGCTGCTAAATTCTGTGCTTCATTTTTTGCCAATCTTAACTGTTTCTTTAAAGGCCCGAAGCTGTTAAGATAATCTTTAGTAGTATCTCCTAATTTTTTATTAGATTCAACTGCTTTATTTGCTCCCTGTACATATTCAGATGAATTTAATGATATATCAAATGATAATTTGCTTGCCATTTAATTATTCAGTATTTATTTATATACCTTATACTTCCATATCTACTAATTTTTAATGTTGAATGCTTTCTTTATTATTTCTCTTGTCTGTTCTAATTTTTCTCCCTCTAATATTTCTGTCTTATCTTCTTCTTTGTCTGTTTCTAATGGGAAAAAATCTTTTATATTTTTCTTAAATTTCATATAAGGAGTTGAAATACAATACATTAAGAGTCTTGTTCTTTCTAATTCCTTCTTATCTGAATATTTTATATTCTGTATTAACAGCTGTATTTCTGAATCATTGATATAATCCATGAAATAGATATATGAAATTAATTTATATTCTATAACTAAACAGCGGAAAAGTTCATGGTATGCTAAACTTTTTTTTTAGTTTTAGTTTTAGATTTTCTTATTGCTTCTTCTGTATCTGATATATCCTCTTTCATCATAAGGAGTTTTTCTGCTTGTAATTGTTTAGTAAGCCAAATAGTAAAATCTGTTAATATAACATTACCGCCTTGTTCATCTAACCAATCCATAAATTCTTCATAATCAAGCTGTAAATCAATATTATCTTTTTTTGCTGATGCTAAAATACAGCTTAAAAACAGTATAATCAACTGGTTCAATGATGTGAAATTATTAAAATCAATGGTTCCACCTGTAATATTTTCATAATTCATATACATTCTCATTGTGTAATGTAAAGTAATTTCAGTATCTTTAATTTTTACTTTCATAAAATATTATATATATTTATATCATCTTATTAATAATAGTATTTTTTAGTTCACAAATCATATAAAAGAAAAAAGATAACCCCTTGGAAAATCATAAAGAAAAGGTTATCTTTTATAATAACTAAATTTTTAAAGAAATATATAATATATGGAAAATGACTTGAATCTGATTTTCACTATATAAATAATAGAAATCCTCTATGTTTTATTTCATAAAGGATTTCATATTTATAGTTTTTTAGTATTTCTTTTTATTTAATATTATCTGTTATTATTAAGCATTTTGTACTGTCCATCCTGTAGGAATACCACTATTACCTGTACTCCATGTAGTAGAACTGTTTTTAACGAATGTACCAGAAGCTGATACCCTATTAACCCAATTATTTGCATTATAACCTGGGTCTGTTGATAATAAACATTTAATATAATTCAATAAACTGCATCCTGAGAACATCATATAATAACAATATGTAGCTGATGTAGTTGCAGGTAATTCAGGTGCAGTAGTTAATGATGTACAACCTTGGAACATACCAGCATAACATTGTTGTACTAATTTAGTAGCAGGAAGAAAATCACTTGGAACAGTTGTTAATGATGTACAACTATTGAACATATATTGATAACAATAATTAGCTAATGTAGTTGATGGTAATTTTGATTGTATAGATGTTAATGATGTACAACCTTGGAACATACTTTCATAACAACTATTAGCTAATGTAGTTGCAGGTAATTCAGGTGCAGTTGTTAATGATGTACAATTTTTAAACATTTGATAATAACAACTTTGTGCTAATGCAGTTGCAGGTAATATAAGATTTTCTGCATTAATTAATTTAGTATTACTATTAAATAAGTTTTTAAATACATAATTCTTACTTGATAAATTTTTCTTATTAATAAAATTATCTCCATATAATAAAGACATTATATTACCATAAGCTTTAAAGTTACCTGTTGCAGAGAATGTACCTATACCATTTGAACTAATTGTAGGATTAGTCTGTTTCCATAAAATTTTATCTCCTGTAGATAATTGAGGGGTTGATGTATCTGCTGTTAAAGTAGTCCATGTAGAACCACCGTCTAAACTATATTGTAAGTCATTAGTAGAAAAACTAAATGTAGTTGGTTCAAGAGCTTCAAAAGTTAAATAATCTAAGCTGTAATCATGTTCCATTGGTGGATTAATAGTCCATCCTGTAGGAATACCACTGTCTCCTATATTCCATACTGTATTAGAATCACGGTCGAATGTACCTGAAGCAGATACGTTATAAACCCAATTACTTAAACAATTAGTAGTATCGAATCCGCCTGTTGCTAAACACTTAATATAATTAAGTGAAGAACAGTTATAGAACATTCCTTCATAACAATATGCCATTAAAGTAGCAGCAGTAAGTTCCATAGCACTTGTAATTCCTGAACATCCGTTAAACATATTCTGATAACAACCTTCTAATAAAGTAGTTGCAGCTAATAAATCACTTGGAATAGAAGTAATTCCTGAACATCCGTTAAACATACCACAATAACAGTAATTAGCCAATGTAGTAGATGGTAAGAATCCACTTGGTATAGAAGTAAGTCCACCACAATTATTGAACATATATCTATAACAATGAGCTGAAAGTGTAGTAGCAGGAAGTTTAAGATTAGTTATATCTTTTAAGTTATAATTCCATTCAAATAAATTCAAGAATACAGGAGCATTATAATTTAATGTAGTCTGATTTGAGAAATTATCACCGAAAAGAATAGACATAATATTACCATAGGCCTTATAGTTACCTGTAGAACTGAAATGTCCTATACCATCATTCCAATCAGGTGTTAAACCAGTCTGTTTCCAAAGGATTCTTTCACCAGTATTTAAACTTGGTGTAGAAGAACCTGCTGTTAAAACAGTCCATGTAGAACCATCATCAAGACTATACTGTATATTATTTACACTGAAAGAGAAAGTAGTATTATCTGCTAAAGCTTCAAAAGTAAGATATTTTAATGAATAATCCTGAGGGGTTATAATTCTCCATCCTGTAGGAATTCCAGAAGTTCCTGTAGTCCAAGCAGTTGCAGATGAATTTTTAACGAATGTACCTGTTGCTGATACACCTGATACCCAATCTGTTAAACAATTATCAGCAGAGATATTTCTTGCTAAACACTTAATATAATTAAGATTTGTACATCCTAAAAACATTTTATAATAACATGAATCAGTTAATGAAGTTGCAGGTAATTCAGGTGCAGTAGTTAAACTTGTACAACCATTAAACATATTATAATAGCAATAATCTTCTAAAAATGTAGCAGAAGATAATAAATCAGAAGAAACAGAAATTAATCCATTACAATCCATAAACATAGATTCATAACAATATTGTGCTAATGAAGTTGCTGGTAATAATCCACTTGGGAGTGTAGTAAGTCCATTACAGTCTAAAAACATAGCATGATAACAATCATCTGCTAAAGAAGTTGCTGGTAATAATCCACTTGGAAGTGTAGTAAGTCCAGCACAACCTAAAAACATATATTTATAACAACTATCTGTTAAAGTAGTAGCAGGTAATATAAGATTATCTATACTTTCTATAAAATTACAATTACCACCAAATAAACTATAAAAATTTGAATTAGTATTTGAAGGAAAATTTGTTTGTCCTATAAAATTATCTCCATAAACTAAACTCATTATATTACCATAAACATTAAATCCACCCTCTGTTGTTTGAAAACAATTAGATTTTCCACCACTATAATATACAGAATTATTTCCTTTTACTAATAATTTATCACCTATATTTAATGTAGCTAAAATAGTTCCATTTCCATAACCATCATTTGTTGAAGTTTTTTGTGTCCATGTAGAACCATTATCTGTACTTATATATATATCTAATGGAAAAAGATTATTAGTATCACAACGAAAATCTAATGTACTATTATTTTTTGTAGCTTCAAAAGTCAAATAATCTATTGAATAATCATGGTTACCTTTAGGCCATATTTTAGTCATTCCTAAATAGATTTCTGCTATTCCATGATTTCCGAAATAACATTCACTTATATATGATAAATCAAATCCGTTAAACATAAAATTTTCTTTATTATTTGTATATTAGAATAGAAAAAGGATAGAATATGATTTACTATCCTTTTCCTAAATGAATAATATTTATGATGCTTGAACTAAGTATATAGTATTAGCTACTGGTTGAGCTGGCATAGCACTTACTACTTCTATCTTAATTCCTGCTGTTGAAGAACTTGCATAATAAGTTAAATCTCCAGATGTTACATAACTTGCGCTGCTTAAATCTGTAGAGGTTACATAACTCATAGCAGATATATCACTTACAGTAGTATAGTTACTTAATTGACCTTGATATACTTCAATATCTTCCCCATTATTTACTACATTCCATCCTGTAGGTATTCCATTATTTCCTGTAGTCCATGAACTCATAGAAGATGCTTTAATAAATGTACCTAAAGATGCTACTCCCCATGACCAACTTGATACACAACCACTTGCTGATATATTAGTTGCAAGACATTTGATATAGTTTAATTTAGGACAATTATTAAACATCCATTGGTAACAATGAGAAATTAATGTAGTAGCAGGAAGTTCAGGGGCAGTTACTAATGATTTACAACCAGCAAACATACTGTCATAACAATTACTTGCTAATGTAGTAGCAGGAAGTTCAGGGGCAGTTACTAATGATGTACAATTACGGAACATATCATGATAACAATCACTTGCTAATGTAGTAGCAGGTAATATTTTAGGTACATATATTAATTTTGAACAATTTTTAAACATATTCCAATAACATTTTTCTCCTAATGTAGTAGCAGGTAATTCAGGAGTAGTTACTAATGATGTACAATTCATGAACATACTGTCATAACATCTTTCTCTTAATGTAGTTGCAGGTAATTCAGGGGCTGAAATTAATGATGAGCAATTATAGAACATATTCCAATAACAATAATTTGCTAATGTTGTTGCAGGTAATATTTCAGGGGCTGAAATTAATGATTGACAATTAACAAACATTTGTTCATAACAGTTATTAGATAATGTAGTTGCTGGTAATATTAAATTTTTAGCATTTATTATTTTAGCACAAGAAGCAAATAAAAGTTTAAAAGCATAATTCTTCCCAGATAAACTTATTTGTCCTATAAAGTTATCCCCGTAATATAAAGACATTACATTACCATAAACATCAAAGTTACCTGTTGCAGAGAATGTACCTATACCATTAGATGAAGTAGGTGTTAATCCAGTCTGTTTCCAAAGTATTTTATCACCTACATTTAAAGATGGGGTAGAAGAACCAGCTGTTAAAACAGTCCATGTAGAACCACCGTCTAAACTATATTGTAAATCATTAGTAGTAAAACTGAATGTACCAGCCTGTTTTGCTTCAAATGTAAAATAATCATAAGTATAATCATGTACAGCCTTTACATCTTTATTATCTAATACAACTGTACCTGTTTTACCATTTACACTATCTACCTCTCCACCAGAAATTGTAATATCACCTGAACCTAAAATAGATTGGTTATTAATAGTTTTAATATTAGTTCCTGATATTAAAGTATCTTGTTTATTTCCTAATTCATTAGTTACATAAGTTACAGTAGCATAAGAACTTAAAGTATTACCTAATGTAGTATTATCAACATAATCATTAAGTTTTTCTGTTACATAACTTAAAGTAGCATAACTGTTTAATAAATCTTTAGTAACATAATCTGTTAATTTCTCATTTAAATATGAATAATTTACATAAGATGTTAATTTCTCATTTAAATATGAATAAGTTACATAAGATGATAAAACAGTTCCTATCTTATTGTTTACATAACTTTCAGTTTCTGTTTTTGTATAGTAATAACTCATATCTGGGATATCACTTACATTTGCTTTAGACTGAAGTAATGTATCTACTGTATTCTTATTGTAATAATTATTTAGTTCATCTTCATTTACATAAACTGATAAATCTGGTTTATTAAGGATATAAGCATAACTTAAAGGATTATTGTTTGTCCAATCTGATTGTACCTGATATGCAATACCACCACCTTCTATATTAATATTTCCTGAACCTAAAAGAGATAAGTTATTGATTGTCTTGATATTAGTTCCTGAAATAAGTGTATCTTGTTTATTCTGTAAATCTGATGTGTCTGCTTTCTGGTCTAAAAGATTATTAACAGTATTCTTATTATAATAATTTTCATTTAAGTCCTGAACATCTACTTTACTGTTAAGTAATCCGTCTGTTTCACCTTTATCATAATAGTTATTTAATTCAGTCTGGGTTACATAATAAGATAAGTCTGGTTTATTCACTAAATCATTATAATCTCCTGTATGTCCTGCTTTTGATATATAACTGAATGACGGTTTATTTTCAGTTTCAGTCTGAAGATAAGAAATTTCTTTACTAAAAACTTCTTCAGTTACATAATAACTTAATTCTTCTTTATCTGCTTTTTCATCTAAAAGACTGTTTGTTTCACCTTTAGTATAATAGTTTGATAAATCACCTCCTGTATTAATACCCCATCCTACACGTCCTTCTATATCAAGAGAATCTGTTATTTTAAGACCTGAAGTATTTTCTACTACTAAAAAAAGTTCTTTCGGTAGCATTTCAAAACGGAAATCTGAATCATTTTCATCTACTCCTTCTACTATAAGTCCGTAGCTTGTCCCTGAATGAAGTAAATTACTCTCAATGGGGCAATTAAGTATATTACTGAATCCTTCGTCTATTTCATATTCTAATGGTATAACTGTCCCGTGTTTTTCACAATATAACTTAACACTTAAACACTTAACAGTATGCATATCAAAATCTGTATATGAAGATGTACTTTTATCCCACTTCTTCATCTGTATATGAAGAACTGTATCATTACCTTCTACAATAACAGCACGAATATTTTTACTCATTTCTTTAATCTGATATTTTTCTTAATTTAATAATAGTAAATCTTCATGTAAAAATAGATGATTTACTTAAAAATAAAAAGGTTGAAAGAGTATTGTCCTCCTCCAACCTTCCATGTCTTATTTCTAAATTATTCTTACTCGTTTGGTTGAGTTGTTACTTTTGTTAAAGGTCCATTACCTGTAATTTCAATACTCATATTTGCTGTATCTCCATGACTTCCTGATGCTTGTAAAGATGTAATGAATCCCTGGCCCTTCCAATAAGGAGTTCCTAAAGTCCAATTATATGAATTATCAATATCTACAATACCTGTCTGTACATAGTTATTGATTTTACCGAACTTAACAGAAACTGGAGTTGCGTTGTCTTTAATGCTCATAAGAGTATCAAAAGTAGCTGCGCCTGTTGCTCCATCTATAGAGAAAAGAGCTTCTGTACTTACATTCCAACTTCCTTCTCCTGGTATTACTTTTGAAGTATTTCCATGGTCTTTAGAACTTACTGAAGTAGTATTCATTGACCAATTAAGAGAATGTTGTGTACTGAATGCGATAGGTTCCTCACTTCCTTCTCTACCTAAAAACATCCAAAGTTCATCGCCTTTAACAATATTTGCGTTTTGTCTTATATAGCTCATAATTTTTGTAATAAATATATTTATACAAAGATTTTAAAATCTTCAGTTATTCTGCTGTTATATTGAAAATCAGATTCTGAAGAAATCCGTTTTCAGAATATGATTCATAAGTAGAACTTAATTCAATGGGGTGTATAGTAATTTCGTTATTACTATAGTAATATCCTTCTAAAATATTCCTTACTAAATTTGCAATAGTAATACATTCATCATAATTATCTGAATATACACTTATACTTACCTGAATACGGTTTGTCCAACCACCAAATAATGGTTTAGTATATTCTGGATTAAGGTTATCCCTTTTATATATGATAAAAGGATAAGGTGTATCTGATGGGGCTATTAACGGATAGATATTATCTTTACTAATATATTCTGTTAATTCCTGATTTTCTGTTAATAAAGGTCTTAAATATTTCCATATCAATAAAGTGTTGTCCATGTTTTATTCAAAATATTTTTCAGTATAGTTTTTCATTATACGGCCTACTGCATTATATGCTTCACCCATTTGTCCTTCAATTCCTGGCTGGAAATAATTAAGTCCTTTTACACGGCCTAAATAATGTTTTGCTTTAAGCTTTTTACCTCTATATGTTTTTTGGTATCTGTCCTCCGAACCCTTATTATATATTCTTGCTAAAAACAAAGGGCTTCCTGGCTCACGTCCTCCCATGAAAACTTTAGTAAAAGTAGTCCCCGCTGATGCTTGTCTTACTGCATCACTTAACATATCATCTCTGGTTATCTTATAACCACCTTTTGATGTTGCTGGGGTCTTAAAGGGCCTTCCTGCGGCAGGCATTTTAGAAATAAATTCCTTTTTTACACCTTCTTTAAGAATAAATGCGGCTGTATCAAGGGCTTTTTTCTGTACTTGTCCTAAATTTTTAACAGCCTCCTGAAAAGGTTTGTCCATAAAATCTACAAAAAAAGATAATCCTGCTGATGAAGAATCTAAATCAATTTTTAAGTTTTTCATGGATATTACTGGTTTATTTTTGTTGTCCTTATAATTATATTGTTATAATCATGAACCCTGTCTATAGATAATACCCTCCAATCATTTCCTTCAAATCTTATAATATCTGTATCTGAAATATCTACATAACTTCTTACTATAAATTCCCTCTCTACTGTAAAGAAAATTTCATCATTTTCTACAATCCTATTTCCTGAAGAAAAATTAACTCTGGCTCTTGTTTCTCCCTTCTTTTCATAAGAAATATTTGTACGCCCGAAATCTCCTTCAGTAATTATTGTTTTGAAAATTTCTATTCTTCTGTCTAAATCTGATGCTTTCACTAATATTTTATTATCATATATTTTATAATAGAATATGTAAAATTATTTTACAGTATATTTCCTGAACGGATGAGATAAAATCCAAAATGCTTGCGGTATTTCCCTTACTTCACCTGAACCTGAATTATCATAAAAATAATCTGTTAATATAAGTAAAGCCTGGTATAAAGATTTCGGTAATTCACCACCGTTTTCTGCTGTTATATCATCTAATGATGTATCTAAATGATTTTCAAGAAAATCTTCTGCAGCGTCCCCTAATGATTCTAAAAGTTCATCATCTTCAGTAAAATAATCATCTATACGAAGTTGTTTTTTAATTATATTCAAATCTAAATATTGCATAACTAATTCATTCTATATTATTTTTAAGTTTATATTCTTTTTCAGTTTCATCTAATTCATAAATTTTTCTATTAAATTCAGTTTTCATTTTTGTTACAGATGTTGTTACATAAGAACTTAACCCTAATAAGCCTAATGCAGATGAAATCCAAATACCATTAAGGCCTAAAACTGATTCTGGTATTGATTTTAATAAGAAAAAACTTATGAATCCGATTATTATACTCGAAAAAATTAAAATTACTGATAAAGATAATTTAACTTTTTCTGATATATCTGTTTCAGACCATTTTTTATATTCTTTTTCGTTATACATTATTATTGCTTATATATTTAATATAGAATTTTTTATAGTTAAGGTTTAGTTTCTGATTTCTTAATCATTCTGGTATAATGTCATATAAACTGGGAATGATGGGCTTCCAACTATTTCTTCTTTAAGGTAAACATTTACATAACTATCACTATCATTATCTCCAATTTCTATCTTTTCTACTAAGTCATTAGTTATATTCCATGTTAATGTTCCTTTAACTTCATCTTTTTCTGGTATATCATTAACTGTTACTAATTGTACTGGTATATTTTGTTTCATAGTTGTTATATCTGCTAAAGAATTTAATACACCCCAATAAACACCTGTTTCTCCTTTATGAGTTGTTACATTACTGAAGTTTGTATTAGTATGAATTATATTATCATTTACCTCCCAATCAGAAAATTCAAATTTAGCATAATCTGGTTCAACTGGTGGCTCTGGTCCTGGTCCTGGTTGTACTGGAAAATCATCATCTGAATGTCCCGCCCATGGTTTTGGTAATACAGTAATTGTTTCGTAATTATATGGTTTAAACAAATTTGCATAAGTAGTATTTGCTGTTTTCCATGCTTCTAAATCTTTAGAACGAACAAATATAACTGTTATATCTTCTGTAATTCCCTGAATTTCAGCAGGTTGTTGTGGAAATATATATAATTTTTCGTTTATCTGATAACCTTTCATATATTATTTGTAATATTTTTTAGTAAAAAAGGCTGTAAAATGAAAGGCAGAATTTCAAATTACAGCCTTCTTCTTTTTTAGTATTTTATGAAAGAAAAAGGATTTTTTCTTTTATCTGTTTCAAATATTAAGCGTGTTTTACTTCACCGAATGCAAATGCGCTAACTTGTTCATTAGTATTAGCATTAAATGGTTTAACTGCTTTGAAATCTACGAGTGCAGTTACAATTAATCTTACACAATTTTTAGATGCTTCAGTATATGGGTCTAAAACAATATCAAGGTCTTTCCATGAACCTACTACTAAATTAGAGAAGTCGCCATATATAAAGTTGTATTTTTCTACATTAGTAGTTACTTTTGCTGGAATACCATCCATTTCACCAGCAGTATATATCATACCCGTTGCATTATTTCCCTTAACTGTACTTCTGAAATAGGCTTTAGCTGCTGGGGATAATACATATTGCATATTTCCATATACATTATTTTCTTCTACACTTGCTTCTAAATCACAAACATCTGCGAATGTTTCTACTTTAGATGGAGTTACACCATAAAATAAGCCTGCGGGTCTTTCAGTAGTAGCTGCTTCATCACCGAATAAGGTAGCTTCTAATTTAGCATTAAGAGCCTTAACAATATCTTGTCTTATAGCATTTTCTACTCCTATAGTATCTTCTGCTAAAAGAGTTTTACTGATAGAAATAACCGCTGTTAATCTATGAGGGGTTAATTTAACTGAAGTAAATGTATTACCTGTGGATGGAGCTTCATCTATTTCCCCTTCCCAACCAACTGTATTAGAATTCATTAGAGGTATAGAAATATCTCCCATTGGTAATCCTGTGTACCATCTTGCACCTAACTGAGTTAAAATAGAATTAGCATAAAGTGGAGCTAAAATACCCTGAATTTCAGTTTCTACTACTTCATCATGTACACCGTTTTCACCATTAACAGTTACTGTACGTGTTTCTGCTGGAGCTGTAATTGATTTCTTGTTTTCATCAAGAGCTTGACGAATTTCTTTTACTAAACTATAGTTGTTTTTCATTTTATTAGAACTAATATTTTTGTTTCTTTTTTCTTCGAAGTTTATATTTGGAATATTTTTTTCCATTTCTTCCTGAAGTTTTGTTATTTCATTTCTTTTTTCTTCAATTTCATCTTTAAGTTGCTGAATTTCAGCATTTTCTGCATCTGAAAGGTCCCTAACTTCTTCTTTAGCCTTATTAACTAAAGTCTCTATCTGGTTACGTTTTTCAGTAATCAATTCTTTAATTTCTAAAATTTTCATGTTATTTTATAAGATATTTTTCATATTTTGTATCTATATCATTAACAATAGAATCTAATTTATTGAAAATTTCATTTTTTCTAATTTCTTCCTGAAGAATTTTTTCTTCTTCTTCTTTATAAGCTTCTAAACTTCTGATATTTACATTTGTCTGTTCATAAGCTGGAGCCTGAGATAATATAGAAATTTCATCTATTAATTTTATAGAATTAACAGTCCTTAAATAGGTTTTGTCCTCATTTTTTACCCATTCATCCTTACCTACGATAAAACCAAAACTTACAGCATCATAATCTTTTCTTCTTATACCCTCTAAAAGAGCATTTCCGAACACTGTATTTGGTGCTTCAAATGAAAATTCAAGTCCTCTATCTGTAATATTAAGGTCTAAAGAGCCTTCTCCTTTCTTACAGCGTGCAAATGTACCGTTCTTTGGATTATGGTCTAAATAAATCTTAATATCCTGTTTCTTCAAAAAATCTTCTGATATTGCATTTCTACTTATTATTTCATAGAATTCTCCTCCTAAAAGTTCACTTTTCTGCTCTAATGGTATAGCTAAACCTGAAATTATCCTGTTTTCATTATCTGCTTGAAATTCAACAGATATACTTCTTATTTCTAAATCTTTCTTCATTATTCTTCCTGATTTTTTTCTTTGTTATCTGCATTATCATTATTATTATCTGTCTGGTTATCAGATACTTTACTGTATGCTATAACTAATTTATCTCCACCTTCAACTGGTGGTAATCCTAATTCCTTACGGGCTTCATTCTGGCTGATAATACCTTGTGTTACACCTTTAGTTAATTCTTCCATCAATTTAGCCCTTTCTATAGACTGAATTGAATTTTCATCTATATCAAGGTGTTGTTTATTGAATTTACTTGGCATTATAAGCTTCCTGTTTACCTCTTCTTCAATTAAAACTACATAAGGTTTTAATGTATGTAATATTAAATCTCGTTGAGCCTCCGATAATGTACCATAAACGTTATGGGTTAAATCTCCTAAAAGTATTGGATTTATATTAAGAAAACGTGCTATTTCAACTACATTAAACTGGCGGCTTTCAATCATATTTGAATCTTTTGCATTTGAAGATAAAGGAGTATATTTTAAATCCTGGGGGATAAATACACATCCTGTACCACTGGATTTACTTCTCGCTTCATCCCACGAATTTTTTAATGATTCTATCTGTTTTTCTTTAGTTCCAACCATTGGGGTTGCTCCATTTAAAGAAATAAGACCGAAAAGTTGTCCACCACTTGCATAATAATCTGATGCTGCTTTTTCTGTTTCTCCTGATAACTTAATAGTCCTATAAGCATAATCTTTTATACTCTTTCCCTGAAAACCGTCTGAAGTATTCATATAAAAATGGCAATAACTTTCACCGTTATCCCATTTATTACTGAATTTGGGATTCATAAAATACATATTGTATTTTTCTCCATCATATAATATTATTGTATCTTCTGCTGGGGAATATTCTACATTAATTGGTTTTCCTGTTTCTCTATCTCTTTCTATATAAAGAAAACCGTTTCCATAAAGGATAATATCTCTTATTATATTCTTTATAATATTAAAACGTGTTAATTTACTGTTATCAAAAATATGGTTAAGATAATGACTGAAAGGTAATTCTTCATTATCTTCATCTTTAAACACCCATTTCATAAGTGCTATAGAATTAGTAATAATATTAACACCACAAAAGAATGCTGATATACTCATTGCATCTACTTTACCGAATTTTTTCAGTAAATTAGATAGTGCTTCACTCATATTATTACATGGATTATCCTTTTGTATTTCTGTTTCTTTTGTCTTATTTCGTCTTTCAAATATTGAAAAAATACTCATAATATATTCTTTTCGTGTATTTTTCTGTATATAAAATAGTAAAATATTCAGTAATTGTATATATTTTTACTAAATTTTTTTTACATTTATTTCAATGCTATTGCTTCAATGTTCTCATCTGATATTATACCATTCAGTTCCATATAAAGTTTCAGGCTCTGTATAAAACCTATTACAATATCAATTTTATTGTCTTTTGATGATTTTACTGGCTTTTTGTTTTCGTTCTCATCTGTCTTTATAAGTACATTAGAAAAACACCATCTTGTTACTGGATTATCATCTATCACTACTTTTTTAGTTAATATTAAATGTTCAAGTAAACTTGTCGGTTCACCAAATGAACCTAATCCCTGTTTTACAGCCCTCATAGGTAATCCTTGTTTTTCACATTTAGTCTTTAATTGTTGTGCATGATAAGGGTCATAAGCTATAAGTGCTACTGGTATCTCCTCATTAAGTTTTTCTACTAATTTTATAACAAAGTCTATATCAATAGAATCTTCATCAATATATATAAGGTATTTCTGTTTTATCCATTGTCTGTACAAATCCTTATTATTACTTCTCTGAAGTCCTGTTTTACATATAAAAGGATAAGCTTTAAGATAGATTAAATCATTCTTTTCTACTAAAGTAGTTACACAACATAAATCGCTTCTTTCTGCTATATCAACCCCTAAAATACTGTAATCATCCTCTGGAGAGAAATCCTTATTACTGATTTTTTCTGATACAGCTTTTATCTTATCGTCTGGAATCCATGTAGTTTCTGAATTACACCACATGTTAAGATTTTTTGTCTTTACTTCCACTTCTTTACTTGGTGTAGTAATCGCTTCTTTTATCCTGGATTTTATATATTCTTCATCTACTGCTATACCTAATGTCGGAATAGCCTTTTTCCAATTTTTCGGGTCTTTCCAATCATCTTCTTCATCTAACTGGAATATCATATAAAACCATGAATCATCTTTTACAGTTCCTTCTAAAATTTTCTTACCTGTACTCCACATAGAATGTAAAGGATAATCATCTGTAGTTAACCATCCTGCTGTAGAAATACCTATTGCTAAAGGATTTTTTAATGAACCTTGTCCTGATTTAAGAATTTCCCATATCTTCCAATTCTTATTTTCATGGATTTCATCTGAAATAAAATATGATGCTCTTCCGTCTAATTTAGAATCATCACCTGATAATACATTAATTGATGCTCCTGTTATAGGTATTCTTATTTCATTACGGTATCTTGAAAAAAGTTTCCCTTGTGGGTCTAAACTTGAACTCTGGTCTTTTGCATGTCCAAAACTGATTGCAGCCTGTTTACTTGAATTTGCTATATAATCAACCTGGGGTGCAGGTAAATCTTTATCTAATGCTATTGCTAAAGATATTGCAGCTGCTAAATAACTCTTTCCTGTCTGTCTTGCCATCATCAACAGTGCATTTGAAATAACCCTTCTGTCTGTATCTTTATAATACCATCCGAAAATATTCATAAAGATAAACTGCTGGAATGGTAAAAGATTAAAAGGTTTTCCTGCCTGAAGTCCTTTCTTGTGTTTTATACGGCTTACTAATTTTATCTTAGAATCTACTATATCATATCTTAGTTCAATATCATCTCTTTGAAACCATGATTTAGCCCTTTCACAAGCTTTATAAACGAACCATCCTGATACTTCATCTCCTGATAAAACATTTTCTATGTATTGGATATATGGTTTTGATGTATCATATTTAGTCATTTCTTTTCATATATACTAATTTTTTAGCTTAATAAGGTCTTTAACAAATCATTAGCTTCTTCATCAGAATTATTATTTATTCTTTTAACCTTTGCTTTATTCATAGGATTTATACATAATTTATCTAACAGCGTGATTATCTGGGTATTAGCCTGTTGTAATACCTGAATTTCAGGCGATTTAGTCTTTCTTTTATAGTTGTCTTGTGTAGTTACTCCTTCATCTTTATTTATAGTATCTAAAGATTTAAAGTAAAGTGTTAATTGTGGTATTAATAAAGATAATATAACCTGGGAATAATCCTCTTTAGCCTTCTCTCCTAAACTTTTAGTTACATGGTCAAGTATTAATTTTACTCTGCTGTCCATTTTCATATTACTTAAAAATGCTATTTTTTTCATAATTTATAAAAATATATTTCAAAATATTGAATTTTCAAAAATCCTAAATTTTCATTTGTATGTATTATAATT
>Ga0326511_10001826_pt1 | contig 17491 bp, 17 predicted proteins | sample 0_2496_0518_D_FD_203701 | JGI IMG/M metagenome (GOLD analysis project Ga0326511, IMG submission 203701) | Bovine rumen microbial communities from UC Davis, California, United States - 0_2496_0518 | ecosystem: Host-associated > Mammals > Digestive system > Stomach > Rumen | place: USA...
ATTTCTTATATCGTTCTTATATCGTTCTCATATACTTCTCATATACTTCTTATATAGGTGATATAAGAAGTATATGAGAAGTATATAGGAACTATATGAGAAGGGCCGAATTTGACCCCTCTCGGGGAGAGTTAAGAGTTATGAGTTAAGAGTTATGAGTTATGAGTGGGGGGGGCGGAGATTTTTATGGGGGACACAATAAACGGGGCAAAGGAGCGTTATTAGAGGCATGACGAAACGACAGGAATTCGAGCCTTTCAGCATCACGGTGCGCGGCCGGCTGGTCACCTTCCGGCGGCCGGCGGTGATGGGTATACTGAACATTACGCCGGACTCGTTCTACGACGGCGGACGCTACGGCGACGCCGCCGCCATGCTGGCGCAGGCACGGCGGCTGCTGGCCGAGGGTGCCGACATCATCGATGTGGGCGCCGCCTCGTCGCGCCCCGGCGCGGAGCTGCCGCCGCCCGAGGTGGAGGCTCAGCGCCTGAGGGAGGCTGTCAGCCTGATACGCAGCGAGTTGCCGGAGGCCATCGTTTCTGTCGACACCTGCTACAGCCTGCCGGCGCGCACGGCCGTGGAGGCGGGGGCGGACATTGTCAACGACATCAGCGGAGGGCAGTTCGACGAGGCGATGTTCCGGACCGTCACCGAGCTGCAGGTGCCCTACATCCTGATGCACAACCGCGGCCTGCCGGGCGTCATGCAGCAGATGACGGGCTACGACGACATTGTCGGCGACCTGACGCGCTACTTTTCCGAGCGCCTGGACACGCTCTACCGCCTGGGAGTCAAGGACGTATGGATTGACCCCGGCTTCGGGTTCGCCAAGAGCGTGGAGGAGAACTACGAGCTGCTGCACCGCCTGGACGAACTGACGTCGCTCTTCCGCGAGCCGCTGCTTACGGCCTTGAGCCGCAAGAGCATGATATACAAGCGCCTGGGCACGACGCCGGACGAGGCGCTGACGGGCACCGTGGCCCTCGACGCCATAGCACTGGAGAAGGGCAGCCGCCTGCTGCGCGTCCACGACCCCCGACCCGCCGCCGAGACCATACGACTACTGTTCAGTTAAGAGTTAAGAGTTAAGAGTTATGAGTTTAAGAGTTTAAGAGTTTATAAATCAATCTACAATAAAACTGCAAAAACATGTTGACAAACGCAATCCTGGGACTTCCCCAAATCCATCTCATCGACATCATCGACATCGTCATCGTGGCCGGACTGGCCTTCTACATCTACCGCATGGTGCGCGGCACCAATGCCATGCTCATTTTCTGGGCGTTGGTGATCATCGTGGTGGCGTGGCGCGCCGCCGAGATGCTGGGCATGCGCCTGCTGGGGGCCATACTGAGTTCCATCGCCGGTATCGGTTTGATAGCCCTGGTGGTCATCTTCCAGCCCGAAATCAGGCGTTTCCTGCTCTTCCTCGGCACCAAGACACAGCTCGACCAGTCGTGGATAAAACGCTTCCAATTTTGGAAGCACAACATGCAGAACAAGCAGAGTGTCAACTACGAAGCCTACATCAACGCCTGCATGCACATGTCGCAGTCCAAGACCGGCGCCCTGATTATCTTCAAGCGCAAGAACGAGGTAGAGGAGATTGTCAATACCGGCGAGCGCATCAACGCCATGGCGTCGTCGGCGCTGATTGAGACGTTGTTCTTCAAGAACTCGCCGCTGCACGACGGCGCGGTCATCGCCCACGGCAACACCATCCTTGCCGCGCGCTGCATCCTGCCCGTCACGTCGCGCCTCGACGTGGACCCCAACCTGGGCCTGCGCCACCGCTCGGCCATCGGCGTCACCGAACAGCTCGACGTGCTCAGCGTCATCGTCAGCGAAGAGACCGGAGCCATTTCCTATGCCCTCGACGGCGAGATACACCACAATATCAGTCCCGTAGAGCTGCGCCAGGCCCTGGAGAAGTACGAGTGCTAGCGCGATAAAACATTAAGAAATACAAAATAAATTTTTCCAATTATAAAAACTTTATTATCTTTGCACTTCAAACCTTTGTGCAAAAGGTAGGCTAAAGTCATACAAGACAGCCGATAAAGGAAAATAATAAACAAAAAATAAAACTAACAAAAAACAACAAAACATGAGAAAATCGATTTGGATTGTGCTGCTGACTTTGGTCCTCGGCGGCACCTCCTTCGCCCAGCTGCCCGGCACTGGCGCCAAGGAGAAGAAGAGCGACCTGACAGCCCAGGTGCCCCTCGACAAGAAAGTCATCTACGGCAAGCTGGACAACGGATTCACCTACTACATCCGCAACAACAAGAAGCCCGAGAACATGATTCAGTTCCGTCTGGCCACCAACGCCGGTTCCATCATGGAGCGCGACGACCAGCAGGGTCTGGCCCACTTCTGTGAGCACATGGCCTTCAACGGCATCAAGGGCTACCCCCACAACGAGATGATTGACAAGCTGCAACAGCACGGTGTGGAGTTCGGACGCGACATCAACGCCTACACGAGCTTCGACCAGACTGTGTACTACGTCAACATGCCCGCCAACGACGAGGAGATGGTCAAGATGGGTATCGAGATCCTCGACGGTTGGGCCGGCAACGTGCTTTTCGACCAGAAAGAGATCGAGGAGGAGCGCGGCGTCATCCACGAGGAGTGGCGCGGTGGCGTGGGCCACGGCGACCGTCTGCGCCAGAAGACCTGGCCCATCATGCTGAAGGGTTCGCTCTATGCCGAGCGTCTGCCCATCGGCAAGGAGGAGGTCATCATGAACTTCAAGCGCCAGAGCATCGTCGACTTCTTCAACGACTGGTACCGTCCCGACCTGCAGGCCATCATCATTGTCGGCGACATGGACAACTATTCCTATGCCGGCAAGACGGGTGCCAAGGCCATGGAGCAGAAAATCAAAGACACCTTCAGCTCGCACAAGTTCCTCGGCAAGGAGAAACTGGCCCGCAAGAGTTATGAGATCCCCGCCAACAAGGATCCCCTCATCTGCATCGCCACCGACAAGGAGGCCACCAGCACCAGCCTGGCCCTCTACTGGAAGCACAAGAAGACCCCCAACGGCACCATCGGCGCCTACCGCCAGATGATTGTCCGCAACCTGATTGACATGATGATCAACGAGCGCTTTGCCGAAATCTGCGAGAAACCCACCGCCCCCATGATGTATGCCGGCGGCGGATACAGCGGATTCCTAGGCCGCGAGATTGACGTCTTCGCCCTCAGCGCCGCCCCCAAAGAGGGCCGCATCAACGAGACCGCCGAGCTGCTGCTCAAGACCATGAAACAGGTCGACGAGCACGGCTTCCTGCAGAGCGAGCTGGAGCGCCAGAAAGAGGACCTCCTCAGCACCTACACCAAGATGGCCAAGGAAGAGAACAAGACCCAGAGCAACAGCCTGGCCGACGAGTACACCAACCACTACCTGGAGAACGAACCCTGCCCCGGCATCCGCCAGGAATGGAAGTATGCCAAGGAGTTCATCCCCGAAATCACCCTCGAGGAGTGCAACGCCCTGGTGAAGACCTGGATTACCGACGAGAACCTTATCTTCTACCTCACCGCCCCCGAGAAGGACGACGTCAAAGTGACCACCGAGAAAGAGGCCAAGAAAATCATCAAGAACGCCAAGAAGGTCAAGACCCAGCCCTGGGTTGACAGCTTCAAGGACGAGCCCCTCTTCACCGAGAGCCTCAAGGATGTCAAAGCCAACGTCACCAAGACCAACACTGTTCTCGGCTACACCGAGTACACCTGCCCCAACGGTATCAAGTTCATCGTGAAGAAGACCGACTACAAGGCCGACGAAATCCAGATCAGCTCCTTCGGCTTCGGCGGCACCTCGCTCTACAGCGACGAGGAGGCCTACCAGGCCCAGAACGCTGCCAGCTTCGTCGACGCCGGCGGTATCGCCAACTTCAGCGCCACGCAGCTCAGCAAGAAGCTCAAAGGCATGAACCTCAGCATCAGCCCCTACATCAGCAGCGAGACCCAGGGCTTCAGCGGCAGCTGCTCGCCCAAGGACCTGGAGACCACCCTGCAGCTCATTAACCTCTACTACACCGCCCCCCGCAAGGACCAGGAAGCCTACGAGCGCAACATCGAGAACACCATCAACCAGATCAAGTATGTCCGCGAGAACCCGCAGGTGGCCTTCATCGAGACCTACTACAAGACCGCTTTCCCGAAGGACAAGCGCCAGGTGGTTGTCCCCACCGAGGAGAAGGTGCGCAGCCTGAACCTCGACCGCATGTTTGAAATCTACCGCGAGCGCTTCGCCGATGCCTCGAACCAGACCTTCTTCTTCGTCGGCAACGTCGAGGACAAGGACATCGACCTCATCGCCAAGTACCTGAACAACCTGCCCGTCAACGGCAAGCAGAAGAACGACAAGTTCATCAACCGCAACCCGCAGTTCACCACCGGCATCCAGCATGCCGAGGCCGTGAAGGGTATCGAGCGCCAAGGTATGCTCATCATGAGCGGCCAGGTGAACGTCGACGCCAAGGAGCTTGACCCGCAGACCCGTATCGCCATCACCGAGCTCGGCGAGGCCCTGAGCATCACCGTCACTGAGATTATCCGCGAGAAGAACGGCGACGCCTACAGCCCCAGCGCCGGTTTCGACTACGAGATCAGCCCCGAAGGCCAGGTGAGCTGGCAGTTCTACATCGGCTGCGACCCCGAGAAGGCCAAGAAGATCGAGGGCGACTGCATCGAGATCCTCAAGCAGTACATGAAGGAAGGCTGCGACGAGAAGACCCTCGGCAAAGTCCAGGAGCAGATGATTGTCAACCGCGACAAGGCCCGTCAAAACAACAGCTTCTGGCTTGGCCAGATCAGCGGCAGCTATCGCTTCAACGAGAGCCGCGACTTCGTGGAGAAGTACAACGAGATGGTGAAGAAGGTCACCGTCAAGGACCTCCAGCGTATCGCCGCCAAGTATGTCAACCTGAACAACTACGTCGCCGTCTCCCTCCGTCCAGAGAACCCCGACGCCGGCAGCGCCGAATAATATCGACCCCAACAACAATAGGGACGCGGATGCCTTCCGCGTCCCTATTGTTATAATTACCACTATGAGAAATCCCGAAACAAGCAAACACGACTACGGCCACGGGCTGTTGATAGCCGGTGCCTACGGACGCTGCGGCTGCGCCATTCTGGCCGCCAGGGCGGCGCTGCGGAGCGGCTGCGGGCTGGTGAGCGTGCACCTGCCCGCGCGATGCGTCGACGCCATCCAGACGGCCTTTCCCGAGGCCATGGTGGACATCGATGCCGACGACAGGCTCTTCACCACTCCCCCAGCCCACCTGGAATACTATTCGGCATTGGCCATAGGTCCCGGTCTGGGCACCGATACCGCCACCCAAGAGGCTCTGCTGGCCACGCTCCGCGCCTGGCCACAGGACAAGCCACTGATTCTCGACGCCGATGCGTTGAACATCATGGCCCTGAGACCCGACATCCTGGCTGCCGCCAGGGGGCGAGCACTGCCCACGTTGGTCACCCCGCACGAGCGGGAATACCACCGCCTTTTCGGCGAGAGGGAGGCAACCGAGGTGGCGAAGCAGGAAGGTATGATTGTGGTACGCAAGGCGCATCGCACCCGCATCTACGCCCCCGATGGCACTGTGACAGAGAACCATACAGGCAATGCCGGAATGGCAACAGCGGGGAGTGGCGATGTGCTTACAGGAATACTGTTAGGCATTAGTGCACAGAAAGAGAGCAACTTATACGAATCCGTATGTTTAGGAGTGAGAATTCATGGCGAAATTGGGGACCGAGCGGTGAAAAAACAGTCGCAATCAAGCCTTGTAGCATCGGATATGGTAGAAAATTTACGACTGATAGAAGTCGAATTTACAGACGATTAGAACAAGAAGAATAAAATATTTCAAAAAAAATTTGGTGGGAATTAAAAAAGTGTGTATCTTTGCACCCGATTTCGAAAGAGAAATCAACCAACATTCCTCCTTAGCTCAGTTGGTTAGAGCACCTGACTGTTAATCAGGGGGTCGAAGGTTCAAGTCCTTCAGGGGGAGCAACTTAGCGCTGATAATCAGCGCTTTTTCTTTTTATGTACCCGTTTTGTACCCACTTTTGACAAAGTTAGATGAAACGGTAAGCGACTTACCGAGACGGATAACTGGAAAATGAACATGGTATAAGAAAGATTCTCTCACGTCAGAAAAAGTTAGTACCTTTGCAAATTGAAAATGTTTCTGGGTGTACCGAAAGGAGCCTGGAAAGCCAGGAGAAAAGGTTGGCTTATGCCGCCGAAAATCCACCGAGCGGAATTGCGGTTTTAGTCCGAAGCTCAACAAAAGAGGGGATGCAATTGCACCCCCTTTTGTTTTATCCATGTACAAGGACTGGCTACACCCACCCAATCTTCGGAGCCTTGCACACCTCTTTCTTGAAAACAAACCAAGCATAACTGACCGCGCTACCGCCACCCTCCTTCATACGCAGAAAGTTGCCGTTCTTGGCACACAGCAGTCGGTCGGTGAACTGGAACACATTGTGGAGATAGCCCTTCTTGAAGAGCCTCTCATACCTACCCTTGCCCTCCAGGGCCGTAGTCTTCAAAAGGAAGATGGCCGGACAGCCCTTGGGCAGCACATCAAGCGAATGCTCGATAAACTCCGTGGCGTACTTGTACGGCGGATTGGTGAGGATGCAGCAGTCGCCGTCACAGATATTGGGATAAGCATTCTCTTGGAGGAAGTCCATCCGCACATGGCCATAGCCACGGTCGGCGAGGTCGGAGCTGAACACCGTCCTTCCCTTCTCGATGAGCCGCTTGCTCAAATGACCCGCGCCGCAGGCACATTCCCACACATACTGCGGCACGTCATACACCTCCAGCAGCCGGTCGATGGCCACAGGATCTGTCGCGTAATAATCTCCGTCGGCACGTTCCGAGAGCGTGTGATTGGATGCGCCAAGTGTCTTATAGACGGAATGGTATCCGCCAGTCCAGTCCTTGCCACTCATTTCCCTAACCTCCTTTTGATGAACTTCAACACCAACTTGCCTATCATATATATAATGACAGCCCATCCGATGTAGATGAGAGTCTGCTGTAGCCACGACAGTTTCTTCACCACCTCCTTGACCACAGTCTTCGGCACCTCGACCGGCACCTCCTCCTTCATCCTCAACGTGTCGTGCAGCCATTCCACATGGCTCTCGAAGATGCTGTCGTGGATGAAGACGGTGTCGCCGTTGATGGTACGTGTGTGCCAGCGGTCTATATAGGTGCTGTCATGCACCTCGCGCACGGTGTAGGTGGTATCGTGGATGGGGATATACTCCGTCTGCTTGCAAGACGAAAGGGCGCATAAAAGGGCGCACAAAACAATTAGTTTTATATTCAATCTCATAATTCTCAATGTATTAAAATGGCACATAAATCATTTTCGTGAGGTCACGAAAATGATAGTCAAACGACCTCCACGGTCACTTTCTCCCCTGTCTTCTGGCAGGCCAACACCCTTGCGGCCAGCGCGTCCATATAGATACGCTCTCCGTCGAGCCGTCCAAGGACATTGTTCTTGCCCAGAAGGATGCAGCCCTCGGAGTGGTCTGCCGTCATACCGTTATGGATGAGGATGCCGGTGAAGCCGCCCACACGGAGCAGCATAGGAGCGTAGCACTTGTGCTTCTCCCACCATTGGATGGTGCAGTCGTACAGACCCGTAGGGATGGCCGTCTTGCCGAAGTCTTTCTCTACATGACTGTTGTCGGACTTCACCCAGTAGCCGTTGGCACCACCAGTCGGAACAAAGGGCATCACCTGCGTGACACCTCTGTCGGTGTCCTCCAAGGAGTCGCAGAAATACTTGCCGTCGATATACACCTTGCCGATGGTGTAGTCGTTCTTCCTTGCCTTGCGTTCAATCTTGATTTTCATATTGGTTTGGTTTTGGTTACATTCATTCAATAGCCAGACTGTGGCTCACGGTCGCCGCACCCTCTCCTCATACAGAGCTTCACCTCGTTGGTGGCCTTGTATACCTTGAGTTCAGTGTTTTCCTCCACCTTGGCGTTGTATGCCTCTCGTTGCGTACCCAACTGGATATAGAGGGCATCAATCTTCGCATCCTTCTCCGCGATGACGCGCTCCTTTTCCTGGCACGCCTCCTGCCGCTCGTCGGCGATGGCCTTCCAGCCGTCAGCCACCTTCTGCATATTGTCGAGTTGCGCGGCCACGACATCCGTCTTGGCTTTCTTGATGATGCTGGGGAGCGTGGCAAGCGTCACCAACGTGCCGCCGCCTATCAGTCCTATAAAAGTGTCAAGCCATTCCATAGCGCGTTATTAAATAATACTGGAGACATATTCGGACATGGGAGTCATCGCCTTGGACAGACTTCCGTAGAACTTTCCGTAGGCATCCATAGCAACATCAGGCACGATGAATTTCCTTATATCCGAGGCGGTATATTCCGTGCTGTTTAAGGGGGGCGTGACTGGCTGCATGATAAGTTCCCTGACATTCCCCTTCGCAAAGCAGCCGTCACCAATCACCATGATGCCGCTCGGTATGATGACCTTCTCCAGCACCAACTGTTTGAAAGCCTCATCGGGAATCTCGGCATTAGGGATGATGAACGAGGGATCGTTGAAGAGGAAGTCCACATAGACGGTGCCTGCAGGGGCGGAGATACGGTTGCCAATCTCCGCCACCTCTCCATCGATGGCCACATACTGCACGCACGACACATCACCGCTGTAGACCACAGTATCTTCCGCCAGTCCTTCGGGGAATACCAACCGCACCACATAGTCAGAGACGAAGAGGTAGTTGTTTGTCACCTCAGTGGTGTTGTTTATCACCGTTGTGCCACCGCCGCCAGAACCAGAGCCGCTGCCGGAGGTGAGACCCTGCACGGTAAGGCCGACATTGGCCATGATGCGGTCGAACTCCCTCGCGTTGGGGATGGGTGCAATCTGTTTGGATTGTATAGTTCTCATATTTATTGACTTTTTGTCTTGGTGAAAGACGGCGGTATCGCTCCGCCGCCCTCCTGGTTATGGTTGGTTAGTGTGGGAAGTTCGGTTAGTAGTTCAGCGCGGCCACGGCATCGGGGGCGGCCTGATAGGTCACGGCGATGTTGTCGTCTGGAGTCACTCCGCTTTCGGGAGAGAAAGTGACAACAATCTCGTTATTACTCTTAACCACCTGATAGTCCTCAAGATAATTCTGGGAGATACCGTTCACAGCCACGATGAGACTGTTTCTGAATTGTTCTGGGTGGAATGCCGGCAAAGCGAACTTGGGGTGCGCAGACAGACTGACGACAGCCACTGTGTCGTTCATAGTGATTGCTCCATAGGCGATACCGTTGGGACCAGTTCCAGCCTTCTTGTCCTTGAAGACCAGCGTATGCAGCACAGGGTGCTTAACGGTGGGGAAGTTGCCCTTGGTGATGGTCAGCACACCGTTGCTGTAAGATGCGCCGGTGATGACATCTCCGCTGCCGCTGATGGTCACGCTCTTGACGGGAAGGTCGCTCTCGGTGAACTTGAGTTTGCCGTTACTGTCCACCTCAATCTTGGAGATGAACTTGCCGGAGGTGAGGTTAAGGACGTTGTTGGTCGCGCCGCTGATGCCAACGATGGCACCAGTGAGGTTCTGCTCAACCACCACGAAGTTGGCGAGCATGGTCTCAATGGCTGCGGCGGTATTCAAACTGGAGGATGCGGGCAGAGTGAAGTCCTGCTTGGCGATGAGGTAGTCGTTCATTTGCACCGTGGTGGAAGTGCCGACGAGTTGACGACCGGCGCGGAACTCCTGACCTTTCTTGACGGTGGTCTGTGCCGTGGGGAGGTCGCCCTGGAAGCCGATGTTCGGAATGTAAGTGGCCAGTTGCGCGCTGATGAGGCTATTTACGTTGAGGTTGTTGCTGTTGTACAACTCCGCGAGCGCACCACTCTCGTTGAGGATGATGTACTGCTTGGTGGTACTCCCCGATACTACGGTCAGCACGTCACCCACGCAGGCCAACGCGCTGTTCTTGGCGAAGCCGTAGGCAGTGTTCACGCCGGTGTCCGAGGAGGAGCCGAGCGAGGTGAAGTACAGGTCGGGATGGTCGGGAAGCGCGTTGAGGCGTTTTACGGAACGGTCAAGCGGCATCTTGCCGCTGGCAGGGATGGTGGTTATCTTCTGTGCCATATCTCTTTGTCTTTTTACTGGTTAAACATCGGGTTATTTGTTGAGGAACTGGATACCCACACGCATACCTGCGGGAAGTTCGGCGGGCTGCCACACCCATACGTCATAAGCCACGGCCTCGGCACCGTTGGCACCCTCCACGGAGAAGCCGTCCTTCTTGGAGAAAGAGCCAATGACAGCGTTAAGGGAGTCGGGCTGGGTGGCACGGAGGGTCTTCACAGCATCCTTGGGAGCGGCCACGATAACGCACTTGTCGCCTTCCTGGACAGTGATGATATGGCTCGGCGAGTTGTCATTCTCCGCAGAGCGCAGGATCGTGGAGGCCGGAGCGGTGCTGCCAGTGAGCTTGCGGATGAGGGCGGAGGTGATTCCAGAAGTGTCACTGGTACTGCCGTAGAAATACTTACGGTAGGCGGTGACTTTCTTCGAGGTCACGCTGGGCGTGGTGCCTGCGGCGATGGCCAGCGCGGTGGCGTTGTTGCCGAGCTGGGTCTTGGGAGTGGCACCGGCGGTGTAGGTGGCGTTGGCCGACACTTGCAGGTAGTCACCATCCTCCAGCGTCTTGCCCGTGGAGGGGTCGATATTCGTTGCGGCACCCTTGTTCAGCAGTTTGCTGGAGGTCGTGCCGGAGCAGCCCGTGGCGGGGCCGAACTGGTAGGAGCCTGGGTTGAAGGTCACGGTCGGCGCAAAGACAACTTGCTCTCCCACCTCGCGGTACACATCGGCGGTGAGGCTGGCCTTATCCACCAGCGTGGTGCTTCCTGCCTTGGAAGTATACTTCGTGGACAGCGACACCGAGGGAGCGGTCACGGTGGGGTTGTTGTCCTTGGTGAAGATTTCCTGGAGCAGTTCCTGGATGGTCTTCGGAGTCACCCCGTCGGCCTTGAAGCGGCTGATGGTCTTGTAGGTCTTCCCGCTGTCGAAGTCGGCAGAGGTGATGGCACCCACAGCGGAGGTCACGACAAGGTCGCTCTCCATAAGCACCTGGTCGAGGTCCACGCTCTCAATCTGTTTTCCTTTGATTTTGTTCATCGTTTTTCAGAATTTGGTTATTGATTCGGTTAATTGACGTTGTTCTAATCATTTGTTATGTCGGCCAGCACATACACCTCGTCATCCTTGGAGAGGCCGTCGATGGCTATCCCCTGGCACTCACCCTCTCCGACTACTATCTCCTCGTAGTCATCCCCTCCGCCCCAGTAGCGCACACCGTTGATGAAGACCACGCTGCTGCCTGCCACGAACTTCTCGCGGCTGCGCCATTCACCACCGTCGCGGCTTTCCTCGGTGAGTACCGACTTGCCGCCGGCGGCTTCCACACGCTCGTCTACATACCGCTTCGTTGCGTAGTTGTTGAGCAGGGCGCGCACATCGCCCGACATCCGTCCTTTTCTTCCGCTTCCTATATTCAGTCCCATAGCGCGTTAGAATTTAGGGTTTCCTGCTCCCCAGTAGACATCGTACTTGTCGAGCGGTATAGCGTCAGGGGCGAGTTCCATTATGGCCGCAGTTGTCCAGTCGCCGACGGCAACAGGGAGGTCGCTCATCTCCTTGTCGCACATGCAGCGGCAGCGGACGAGCAAATCATCGGGGTACTCCACGCCCTCCTTCGGGCGTATATAAATGCTGAACGGATATTCAGTCTTGTAGCCTCTGGCGAGGCTCTCTATCCTCCCGTGGGATAGCACTCTGGTGTATTGGAAATCTGCCATACTCTATATATTATATGTATTATCTATTGTTTCGGTGAGACAACAAGCAATTCCGGCACTCCTATCGATGCCTGGCTTGCCACGCACATGCCCTCTCCAGTTCTCGGGTCTATGGTGCAGTGCTGCAAGCCAAGTTCGTTTACAATGGGGTCGTTCTTCTGGTTGATAAGCGACTTACTCAACAAAGTGCTGCGGAGCTTGTTGAACTCCCCTTTGATGGTCAGGAACACCTCGTTGGCGGAATAGAGGCTGTTAATCACCTCGTTAATCTTGCTTCTGTCTGTGTTCTGCTTGCCCGTAAGGTCGTTGACCGTAGCCATAGACACCAGCCGCACGCCGCGTATGTCGGCCTCCGCCTCCCTGATGATGCGCGACATCGGGCTGAACCGTGGAAAGATATGGGGATTGGGGCGCGGACGAGGCCGCACACGCATGGCCTCCACAGTCTCCGAGAGGTGCTTCGTCCAGTTGAATTTCAGCATCACAGCATTGGTGAGGGTGAGTTCGATGGAGCGGGGGTTGTTGAGGTACTGGCGGATGCCGGTGACACGCATCACAAGACCCTTGTAGCCGAAGAGCTGCACGTCAGTGACCCTGATGTGCTGTCCAAGGGAGAAGTATTCGGAGTGTTTGATATACAGAGGCTCGTACAGCTCGGTGTAGCGTTCCACATATTCATCCCACATCCGCTTCGCCCAGAGACCGTCCACCGTGCCGTTGAAGGTGTAGTCCTCGCTGCCGTGGCGGTAGAGGTAATCTGTCATCTCTCTCAATGCTCGGTACTCCGCACCGTACTGGATGCCGCTGACATACTCCTCCGGCATGAGGCAATGGAACACCACATAGTGGTCGCCCACGGCAGGCACGAACAAGTCCTTGGGCATGATGATGCCGTCCTGGTCGGACTGGCAGAGCGGTATGCGCCACGCCTGCACGGGTTGGTTATTGCTGTCGTAGAGGGTTTTGAGGCTGACATTGGGATGGACGTTCTCACCCTCTCCCACGGTCTGTATCTCGAACTCACGACCTGCCAGCATACCGTCCTGGAAGATGACCGTCATGGTCTCTCCAGGGGCGCAGAGGTTGGTGAGGTCGGGGCTGTCGATGTCGCAGATGTCGTAATAGACCTCCGCACCGCTGTTTATCTGGCTCTGCGTGAGTTGTATTCCATTTGCACTGACCTGCAGGACGGCATTCACGCCACCCACACGCATGGGGTATATCTCCGAAGCATCGAAAGCGGCCTCAACAGAGGTGCCTCGGGGGGAATAGTCTGGGTCGTAGTAGGTATGTCTCACACGCTGGAGGCTGTGACCGTCATCGCTGGTGAGGAAGCAGGGCGTGGGAACCATCAGCAGATAGTCGAGGCGGTTGCCCTTGTCATCATACAAGACCTCATAGACATGCTCCCCAGTCTCCATTATCTGGTAGTCCTTGGCTTGGATGTAGGTCTCGCCGTCGGCAGTTGTCCTGACGGTGGGGTTCTTGGAGAAGTAGAAAGCACCGCCACTATAGAAGCAGGCCACGCGCTTGGGGAGCAGCAGCGTCTGGCTGCGCTCGCCCTCATAGGTGGTGATGTCGTTCTCCGTGACGGCGGTCTGGCCGTAGTGTTCTGGGATGTTCTGCTCGCCGCCGTGGATATAGAGGCGGTCAACGGGAGGCATATCGCTGTCGTTGCGGCGCATGATGCCGCTGACGAAGCCGCCGCCCCTGCCGTAGCGCATCGGGAGCGGATGGTCGCGGTGGTACTCCACGCGGTGCAGGGCCACATAGTAGGTGTGCGTGCCGTCTGCCTCGACATCGGTCACTTCATACTCCGTCATAAAGGCATCGGCGACGGCTTTGACGGCATCCACGCAGTAGGCGAACTCATAGCATACCAGTTTCTTGTCGCCGTTGTCGGCATAGCGGTTTCCGTCACGGCCTATGTAGGATCCGTTGCTCTTCTGCTCCATGCCCTCGGTGTTGGCATAGTCCACCTGCCAGGGGTTTCCGTCGCTGACAGCGTTGAGGCAATTGCAGACCATCTGGAGGTGGCCGCGAGCCGTCTCGGTGAAGGGGAACTTCAAGCGGTGGTCGGTGAGGTTGCGCATCAGGGTGATATGCAGCAGATAGCCGATGGTGTACATCGTCATCACATAGTCATACTGACGCTCGCTGACCTTGGTGACTTCGGGAGCGGCAAACAGCGTGTAACGCCGTCCGTCGAAGAGGGTGTACGACTGGAGCGGCACACCGACACTCTGCTCCAGCGAGAAACGCACGGCCAGCAGGTCGAAACCCATGAGCTGCGCGTCGCGGTAGCTGTCATCGTCCACCTCCACGATGAGGAGGACCGTGCCGTCGGGTCTGTACAAGGTCATCATTGTCCGTTGTTAAGTTGAGTCAGTATGGAGAATTTCAAGTAGATGGCTTTATCGGTCATCAGAGCCTCCATGAGGTAGGTGGCTCCCGTGACAAATCTGAACTCACCAGCCACAGGCTGCATGACCATGACAGGGGTGTTCTTGGTGTCGGAGACTATGACCCTCTCATTCGCGGCCCTGAAAATGACGGAGAAGCGCGCGAAGGGTATGTTGAAGCCTATCACGATGGTGGAGACGTGGTCTACAGTGCTGTAGAGTATTCCGCTCTGGAAGAACTTGGCTGTCAACTCGATTTTGCCACCGTTGGCGGTTATGTCCATCTGGGCGTTGCAGGGAATGTAGAGTTCCGACAAGAGCTTGTCGCGCACCCTGTCTGGCGAGATCCTGCTCATCTTGCCGGTGGAGAGGTCGAAACCATACATCTCGAAGGACGTGCCGCCCTGCGACGGCAGCGTGGAACCTTGTACCACTTCTATCTCTGTCAATGCCATAGTCTTATACGTTTATTGCCAAAGCTCTGTTATCCGAATCAACCAGTATCGCGCCGCTCTCCGTACCCAGCACACGCACCACGATTATCTCCTCCGCCGTGCCGTAGTTAAGCACGGTGAGAGTGACGCTAAAGTCGCACCAGACCTCGCCATTATCAGTTATACGGAAGGTCTTGATGCTGTTGCTCTTGTAGTGACAGCCAAAGGAATAGCCCATCGCCGTCAGCGTGCGCTCCTGCGGAAGGAGCAGCTCGGTGAAGAGGGCATCCCAATACGTCCAGAAGGTGCCGATGTTGGCGGTATGGAGATGAAGGTTAAGGGTGAGGTCGCGGCTCTTGACGCATACCGTTCCGCCCTCGTCATAGGTGCTGCCGGCGCTGTACTTGGAGTTACGGCGGAGCCGCTGGCGTATGTCTGCCCAACGACGGACGTTGGCCTCGGTGCCTTCCGTGACCCTGCACCCGAAACGAGCAAGGTCTATGTTGTCGAGGCGGTAGCCGTCGCTCTGCACGACATTGGCCGTTGGAGGCGTGACGCTGCGTCTGATTATCTCGTCCTCCGCGAAGGTGAGCGTGGGGATGCCGTGCCGCATGTATAGGGAGAGGTTGCCGTTGCTGACAAGGCGCAGACGATAGGTCTTGGCGAGACGGGGGAAGTAAAAGTCGTGATAGACAGCGGACTTCAGCATCGCGAGGAAGGCATCCGCACTGGCTATATTCCTTATGTGGAACGACAACTGAATCTGGCGGCTGTCGAGGACAGGTAGGTCAAGGTCTGCCTCCACGCCGTCATATTCCGCCCAGTCGTTGTAGGCCACGGCCTTCAACGGCGGCATCTGCACCAATGCCTTGCCGCAGCCGTCCTGAAGGTACACCCCATAGGCGGTAAAGGCATCGGTATCATCTATTTTCATGCGTCCCTGCATCGTGCGGAAGAAATTTCACGATGCAAAAGTACGCACTATTTTCAAGGTATAAAGCCTTTTGAATCAGCGCGTTTTGGATGATTTTCCATCATCCAAAAGATTGTAAAAAAAGGGTGTAAAAAGATAGGCTATGAGAGGTATTCCATCCACAGCCTCTTATTCTCTTTCCAGAACTTATCGGGCGAGAATCCAGGGGCTGGCCTATACATGGTATCAGTTATCTTGATGTCAGTCAGCATATTCAAAGGCCATATCTTTTCTATACGATAGTTTGTATGACCCAGAACATACCAGACGTAATCCTTCAAAACCAAGCCCCTCGGCTCAAAATGCTCTTGAAAATATGGAAATCTGTTCTTCGGGTCATGGTAGTATAAATCAACACACTTCTGCTGGCGGATGGCATCCATCAGGATATTCACATTCTCCACTCCAGTGGACTTGCAATCGATGTACATATACTTCTTGTCCTCTTCCGAATCCTGAAACTGCCTCATTGCCGCCGATGCCTCAAAAGCCATAAGGAACGGCATTGTCCAAGGATTGCTATCGCTCTTCGGTTCTTCCACCAAACGGTAACGATACCTTCTGTTTTCTTCCGACAATGCTTTCTTTCCAACCTCGTGCTGCAGGCGGCTATCGCACTCTATTTTGATGCCAAATCTGTCGCGGAGTTCTTTCAGATAGTTATGGAATGTCCTTTTGGGCAGAATCTTCTCCATATTCGGCTCATCGACAAGTTTGTCTATCAATTGGTCGAATGTGATGCCAGTCTCTCCGGCTCTGCGGAACTGTGCAACCAGCCAAGAAAGCATTTCCAAATTTTTGTAGTCCATCTGATGTTTTTTTTCTCCGTGCAAAGGTACAAAAAATAATTTGTATGCAAAATAAATGTCACACAAGTGTTAAAGTACCAGACCATCAAATATTTATAAATCAACAATCTAACCACCTTCAAAAAAGATAATAAAAAGACCTCTTCGTATTACTAATGTAGAGCTCTCCCAAAATAACATCAAAAAATAAACAATATGAAAACCGACAAAAAACAAATTTCAGAGCCTACAACCAACAACAAGGTGGAGGCGAAAAACAACAGTCAGTCGCCGAAGATTCCACCAACTCCCATTCCCATCGAGTTGGCTGACGTAGTGAAGAACGAGAATGAGTATCTGGAGTATCTCGTCTGGAAGGGAGCGGACGACCGCTATGGGTATGATATAGGTGAGGAGATAAAAAGTCGAATCTCTTATGAACTCAATGTGATTAAGAAAAAGGGTGTTGCAGGATATTTCCTGATGTTTTGGAACATCGTCAGAGCTGCTCGTGAGGAACTGGGCGTGCTTGTGGGACCAGGAAGAGGACGCACACCTGGCTCCATCGTGGCTTACTGTCTACGCATCACCGACATTGACCCGATACGATATGGATTGCTTTTTGAGCGTTTCTATAGCACTCAGAGCAAGGGGCTTCCAGACATAGCCATAGACGTTGAAAGCGAAGGCAGGCAGAAAGTAATCACATGGTTAAAAAAATATTATGGCGAGAAATGCGTTGCACATATCATTACCCAAGGAACAACAGGCTTAAAGTATACTATGGCAGACTTACAGCGAATGGAGAGGATGCCTATCGAAATGTACAACGCCCGTCAACGGTATATTCCAGAAAATGAACGGCACATTGGCATCGGTGCGATTAGTATTATCATTGCGCCTGAAGACATTAGCAACATAGTGCCTGTATTCGAGGTATTTGACAAATCGAGCGGAGAGAAACTGCGCGCCATCGCAAATGATGACAGTGCTATTAAGGATGCCGGA
>Ga0326511_10001827_pt1 | contig 17489 bp, 18 predicted proteins | sample 0_2496_0518_D_FD_203701 | JGI IMG/M metagenome (GOLD analysis project Ga0326511, IMG submission 203701) | Bovine rumen microbial communities from UC Davis, California, United States - 0_2496_0518 | ecosystem: Host-associated > Mammals > Digestive system > Stomach > Rumen | place: USA...
ACGATGCAGGCAATAAAAAACAACTTTTTCATAACAAGCCAGGAGATAGTGTGGAGAATTAATGACTGTCGGCTAAAAGATGTATACATTCAGCCAGGGACTCTTCCCAATAGGGAATTTCGATGCCATAGACGCGCTTGATGCGAGTCTTGTCGAGCACTGAATAGTGCGGACGATTGGCAGGAGTGGGATATTCGGCTGTATGCAGGGGACTCACTTTACAAGTAGTGATGCCGGCAATGCGGTGGATAGCCTTGGTGAAGTCGTACCATGAGATGACACCTTCGTTGGAGAAGTGATAGATGCCTGGCACGATGCCCTGCTCAATGGCAGTGAAGATGGCTACTGCCAAGTCACGGGCGTATGTCGGAGTGCCTATCTGGTCGAAGATAACGCCCAGTTGCTCGCGCTCACGTCCCAAGCGAATCATGGTCTTCACGAAGTTATTGCCGAAGGTACTGTAGAGCCATGCTGTGCGGATAATCATCGACTGCTCGCAGAGTTTCTGCACATTGAACTCACCCACCAGCTTCGTTCGACCATAGACGCTGTTGGGACAGGTATCCTCATCTTCGGTATAGGGAGTGTGGTTCGTGCCGTCGAAGACATAGTCGGTAGAGATTTGTATCATCCATCCGCCACGCTGTCCGATGGCATGAGCCAAATAGGCAGGAGCCTCGGCATTCAGTTTCTGGCAGAGTTCTTCATTATCCTCTGCCTTGTCCACAGCCGTATAGGCGGCACAGTTCACGATACCGTCAATCTGATGGTCATTAACGAATGTCTCAATAGCCTCTTGATTGGTGATATCCAATTCTTGCACATCGGTATTAAAATAGGTGTGCTGAGGATGCTGCTTTTCCAACAGCTGCATCTCGTTTCCCAATTGGCCGTTACAGCCAGTAATCAGTATGTTCATTTATTCAAATTTTAGTCCTTCTTCCTTATCCTTCTTGTAATAGTCGCTGAGCATGCCGATAAAGGTCGATATCTCCTTGACGGCATGCTGGGTGTTAGGTGTAATCTCTTTCTTCTGCAAGCGAAGCATCATCACACCGTAGAGGGCATTCATACAGGTCTCAATCTCGTTCTCGTCTTTATTGGCACCACGATTGCGCAGTTCCACGATAAAGGGAAGCACCTTGTAGTAAGCCGTATTGTAGAAAGGGAACTTGGGCGACGACAACAATTGTGTGTGCAGTTCGATGAGCATCTGCAGCGTCACCTTATTGATTTGCAGATGCCCCTGCTCACGGCATCCTTCCTCATTCATCATACGGATGAGATTGCCAAACCAGTCGACCTCGTCTTCCTTTTGTTCCTCACTATAGTCGAAGCGCTCGACATATTCTCTTTTGATGCGCGACAGCTGACAGCCAAAGGCGCGTATCGTATCTTCTATCTGCCACATGTAAAGCAGATACTCAGCGATGTTGCTCTTACGTAATTCTTGTGCTACAAACATTCTTTTTGAATTGAGAATTGAGAATTGAGAGTTGAGAATTGAGGGTTGCGAGATTACCATCTGAGCAGATTGGTCGTTGTGCCCAGCAGCATGATCACACTCCCTACAATCACAGCCACACCAATAATCTGGTTGATAATCCGAATGCCGCGCTCATCGAAAATGGTGCGGATCTGATTGACCAGCCAGGTCAGTCCCCACCACCACAGCATAGCACCGCCAACGATGCTCAGGAAGCCTACGGCCATCTCGAACGGATGGTCAGGCAGCACGAAAGCAAACTGGGCATAGAGTGCCATGAAGAGGAAGACGATGAGTGGATTGGCAAAGGTGACTACGAAAGCCGTCCACAGGTTATACCAGAGGGTGCCCTTCTCTTGCCCCGACTGGTGCATCTTTCGTGTAGGATCTGTCCGATAGGTGTGCCAGCCAAAAGCGAGCAGCATGAGCGAACCCACTATCTGAAGATAGAAACGGTTCTGGGCATTGGTCACGAAATCCATGACAAACGACATGCCGAAGCCGGTGATGGCTGCATAGATAATATCGCTGCAGGCGGCTCCTACGCCAGTCAAGAAGCCATAGCGGCGTCCTTTTTTCAGCGTACGCTGCACACATAAAACGCCCACCGGCCCCATCGGTGCCGATGCGATCATCCCAATGAGCATTCCCTTGAAGATGAAGTCTAATATATTAATAGGTACATGAAATGGCATTGCGACTGCAAAAGTACGAAAAACGAGGCAGACAGCCAAATATATGGCGAATTATTATACATAAACATAGTAACATGCCCTCAGAATGGCATAGAAGAACAGGAACAGCAGCACGACAATCACTATATAGACATCGGCATTCTGATAGCCCGAAGGTGTGTATTGATCTGACACGAAGCCACGGTTTGACGACCATCCACGACTCAAGCGGCGATGAAGCAGCCAAACCATCGTACCCACGAATCCTCCCCAGAGCAGTCCTACAAGGATATCGCCAGGATAATGGACGCCAAGATACATGCGCGTCCAACAATTGACCAACGACCAAAGCACCAAGAAACCAGTGAGCAGCCTACTGCGCACCAAGAGTGAGAAAAAGACCGCAATGCTGAACGTGTTGCTGGCATGGGCAGAGAAGAAGCCATAGCTTCCGCCACGATAGCCGTTGACCACATCGACCAGCACACCTATCTCAGGATCGTGCGTAGGACGCCAACGCGCTACCATCGGCTTGACAATCAAGTCGTCGACTGAGCCGGCAAAGAACACACAAAGACCGGCACATGCCAGGATAAGCAGTATCTTCTGTATGGTATCGTTGTTCTTCAGCACCAGATAGAACAAGGCTATATAGAGAGGAATCCACGTCGAGGCTGTGGTGAGCGTTTTCACCAAGCCGTCCAGGAACAGCGAGTCGCTGCCGTTGACCATCAGCAGCAATTGCTTGTCAAGTTCTATCAGCGCATTCCAATCCATACCGTGAATCAGCCTAAATCACTTCTATCTGCTTCGTTTCCAGCCAACCGCGCTTACCGTCAGAGACGCGAATCTCTTTCCATTCACGCATCGTATTGTCGATAATCGTCACTTTCGTTCCTTCATGCAGGATAAACAGGTCAGTACCATCGTGGGCAGGGGTACTCTTCACGTTTACTGCCGACTCCATGATGATGGCACCGCGACGGTTTTCAAAGTCTTTCTTCTGACTATAGCCAAAGATGTTGCAGAGCACGAAGCACAGTAGCATGACAAGGGCGCCGAAGAAGCCTGTCTTACGCATCCACATGCGGTTGGTGAAAAGGTAGAGCAGTGCCAGGATGGCGGTCAGGAGGAAGAAGGCGACAGCCATGCGTCCCCAGCCATCGGCACTGGCCAGCGAAACCACTGAACGATACCACGTGACAAAAAACATCTCCGACTCAGGCACAATCTTGTCGATGGTCTTCGAACGGGCCATCTGCAGGTTGAACCTCACATCGCCGTCGCCAGGCGACAACAACAACGCCCGCTCGTAATAGAGCACGGCATGGGTCATATCGTCTAAGCGGTAATAGCAGTTTCCCATGTTGTAATAAAGCTCTGTACTCACTCCCTGCTGCAACAGCGAGTCGTAGAGCGTCACAGCCTGCTGGTAGTTACCTGCCATATAGGCACTGTCAGCCTCTGCCTTGGTCAGTGCCGAAGCATTGACAAAAGACAAATGACAAATGATAAATGATAAACTTATCAGTCTTATATATCTATTCATAACAATTCTCAACTCTCAATTCTCAACTCTCAATTCTCAATTCTCAACTCATTTCACCTCTTTCTGAATATTCTCAATAGCCACCATTGCCTTGTCGTAGACCTTGCTCATGTTGCCGGCAGGGTCGCCTGGGGCATAGCGTTCAAACTCGCACTCGGCAATAGCTTCCAGGAAATTGCTAATGAGCTGGTCGCTGACGCCACGTCCCGACAGCCGCTCACGGATATTGTCTTGCGACAGCTGCTCTACGGGCATGTTGAACTTGTCGCCCACATATCCCCACAGGGCACGAAGTGCCTCGTCATAGAACTCGCTGCTCTTGCCGGCCTTCATCAGCTGGGCGGCCTTCCTCAGTCGCTTTGTCGCCACTTTGTTAGCCTTGCCGGCACGCGATGCTGCCACGTCGGCATTGGCCAATGCCTGCTTGCGGAAGGTGACGACAGCCACGATGAACAGCACCAAAATGGCAGCGATGGCACCCCAATAGCTTCCACTGCCATAGTAAACCTCATCGGCAGTCCTCACCTCGGCATCGCCCGTCTTGATATGACGGATGTCGCTGGCCAGCAACTTCACGTCTTCCTGACCCGAGAAGTCCTGAACAGTGGTGGTGCCTCCCTCACCCTTCTCTACATGCACCTTGAACGATTCTGTCGTGACCGTCTTATACTGCTTGGTCTGCGTGTCGTAATAGACGAACTCCACGGCAGGTATCTCGAAGTCGCCCTGATGACGGGGCACTACGAGGAAGTCGTAGACGACGTTGCCCTCCACCCCGTTCGTGGTCAGCCGCGTCTTGTCGGTCTGCTTGGGGTCATAGCAGTCGAAGTCCTTGGGGAACTTCACCGCAGGCTGCTTGATCAGCTTCAGGTTGCCCACACCGCTCACCACGACGCGCATGGTGATGGGGTCGTTGGCCTTCACCTCCGTCTTGTCGAGTGATGCCGAGACATTGAACCGTCCCACGCCTCCCGAGAAGTTAGCCGGACGCTGAGGAAGCGCGTCGACCTCTATCTCTACGGCAGGAGCCACAATCTGCTTCTTCACCTCCACATAACCTGAGCCACCGTTGAAGAATGCCTCGAAGGGATCTACATAGCGGTTGCGCTGCAGCACAATGCCGTTGAAAGTCAGTGCCGGCACCTTCAGTTTGCCAGGCATCTGGGGAAACATGACATACTGGCTCCACACCACCGTCCGGTACTGTCGGCCATTATACTGCTCCACCGAGAAGCTCTTCTGCTGCGGCAGGGGCACTTCTTGCGTGTGAACGCCCTGCAAGTCGGGCATCTTATAGTCCAGATTGGTCAAATCCACCAAAGAGTAAATCTTATAGGTGAGCAATACCGGCTCCTGTTCCACCACCCTTTTCTTGCTGGCCGACACGCGTATGAACAGGTCGTTAGGACCGATGGCCGACCCTGCATCGCGCATCTGCGGCTCCTGCTGTCGCTGCCGTTGGTGCCCATTGCCCGACGAAGCGCCCTGTGCCTGTCCTGAGACGGTTATCTTCACCGTGTTCGACTGTATCTGTTTGCCATCGGCAGTCGCTGAAGCCGCAGGAAGCGTAAACGAACCATTCTTCGTGGCACTGAGGATGTAGGTGTATGTGATAGACGATGAAGACGTTGTCTTGCCGTTGACCATCTGAAAGCTCGACTGTGACGATGTGCTCGGCCCCATCAACACCTCGAAGGCATCGGGCATCTGCCCGATACGGAAACCGCTCACGTCTTGCGTGTTCACTGTGTACTGTAAGCGGAACTGCTGCCCCACGGCCACTTGCTGCGGAGCATTGGCCGTTATCTTCTGCGCCCATGCTGCCAATTGTGCCAGCAGCATCAGCGTCACGGCCAGTATTGTTTTGAGTCTCATATTAGTGCGTTATCTTATTTCGGATTGCAAAATTATTCTTTTTCCCTGAAATGCCCAAAACTCTTAACATCTATTCATCTTTCTTGCAAAAAAAGAGGGCTTTTATAAAAAACAATGTCAAAAAATTTTGTTTTTTCAAAAAAACGCACTAATTTCGCGCTTGTATGATGACCAACGCAAGAAAACACGACGAAATGAGAAAGCAGATGGAACGACTCTACACTACGTTCTATCAACAGCTCTTTCTCTATGCGCTCACCATCGTCGACCAGGAAGAAGAAGCCCGCGACGTGGTCAGCGACGTGTTTTCGCTCGTCTGGAACCAATGGACACGCGAAGAAGACATTACTCCCGTCAACAGTTCCTACCTCTACAAGCTCACCAAGACCAAATGCCTCGACCGCCTGCGCCGCGACAAGGCCCGCAACAACTATGCTGCCTTTCTCTCCCACGTGCAACTGCCTGAGACGGACGACGAGGTTCATCTCTACGAGCACCACATCGAGTGTCTGCGCGAGGCCATTGCCAGTCTGCCCGAACCGGGAAAGACCATTCTCGACTACTGCTATTTCCAGCGCCTCACCTATCAGCAGACAGCCGACAAGATGCAGCTGAGCATCGTCGTGGTCAGAAAAAACATGCTGAAAGTATTTAAAATACTTCGAGAAAAGTTAAATAAAGCTACAAAATAGGTACAAGTTCGACCCTTATTACGTTACAACCTAAAACAAAGAATACGTATTTTCTATGTCAAGCAACGACTATTCAGACCAGATGATTGACAGGCTTCACCAAGCCCTTAACACCCCTGAGACCGTTTCCGACGAAGAGATGGAGCAGTGGATGCATGACCCGTCGTTCAACGATGCCCTTGACACCATGCTGATGGCGCGGCGAGCCATGCTTGGTGAGCAATACCAAGAGGACACGAGCCAGGAGGCTTTCCGACAGTTCATGGCAGCTCATGAGCCTACGGACGAAGCCGTCGAGGTACCCATCGGTCAATCGTCGTCAGCCCGCAAATGGTGGAAGGCCAGTATCTTAGCCATTGCCGCAGCCACCCTTGGCTGGTGGTTCCTGCCCCGCTTCTCCACTGACGTGCCCGTTGCCCAACCATCGAACATCATCTATCACCAGACGTCCTATCTCGATACCGTTGCCGTGCGTCCGCTTCATGACAACAGCCAGTATCAGCAGAGCCGTTCCACCATCACCGTACCCCAAGGCCAGCATGCCATGATCACCCTGCCCGACGGCAGCAAGGTGTGGCTCAACGCGCAGAGCAGCCTCAGCTATCCTAACACCTTCGAGGCTGGGCAGCCCCGTCAGGTGATGCTCAAGGGCGAGGCTTACTTCGAGGTGGTTCGCGACGAGCAGCATCCGTTCATCGTTGACTGCGGCAAGCTGCATACCCGCGTGCTGGGTACCTCGTTCAATGTACGCAACTATCCTGAAAGCTCGCCCTGCGTGACGCTTGTCAGCGGTTCCGTTCAGGTGGAGGAAGCCAACCACCGTGTGCTGCTCAAGCCTAATCAGGCGGCCACGCTCAGCAGCACAGGAGCCTTGCGCGTCGACGAAGCTGACATCGACAATGCCACCTGCTGGCTCGAAGGTCTCTTCCGCTTCGACGGCATGACCCTCCGCGAGATTCTGGTTGAGGTTGGCCGTTGGTATAATATGGACGTGGTGGTCAATGACGACACTCACCTTGATGACCGCCTGCACTTCAGCGGCGAGCGCCAATGGACTGTCAACGAAGTGATTGAATACTTAGAGCTGATCTGCGATGTCCGTCTCGATATCAAGGACAACCAGCTTCTCCTCAACTGACTTTTACAGATTTTTTGTTATATCAACGGAATCCTTGGTTTGTCAACGGATTCCTTGATTTATCTACAGATTCTTTAATCTTTCAACGGATTTTACGGATTATACGGATTCTTCCAGCTACCTGTGAGCAACAAAGAAATTCCGTATAATCCGTAAAATCCGTTGAAAAAAAATGTCTAATCTGTTGAAAGGTTCAATTATAAATCCGGTGATATAAGGAGTTTAGAAGTCCTCTTCGTCATCATCCCACTGGTCATGTCGTTTTCTTGCGTTGAACGTGTCGTTATATTCCGCTTCTGTGACATCTACCACGGCAGTTGTCTCCACAATGGTCAATTTAGACGAAGCAATCATTCCTTCCGTTTCGGTCTGTGCCGTCAGGATATTGGGTGCTATATATTTCTTTTTCATGATTCAATCCTCCTTATCGTTTATTTTACCACAACTTTCTTTCCATTCACAATATAGAGTCCCTTACGACCCTTCTCCACACGCTGACCACTGAGGTTGTACACTGCCTTTGCCTCCTGGTCTATCAGCTTGACAAAGCCTAAGTCGGTTGCCTCACCCTCATCATCAATAACGAGAATACGTGCCGATGCGCCAGCAGGCAGCTCCAGATAAGCGCGATAGCCCTTCATCGAAGCGCCATCACCAGCCTTGGCAATACCACCGCCATTCGTCACGCCATACTTACCTGTCAGCGAGCCTGCAGGCATGGGAGCGAACGTGCCCTTGAAACATGCATCGCCCTTCTGCTGAGAAAGATAACTGCTAGTCCAATTGGTAATGTTGACAGAAACATTCTGCAAATAGACGCCTTCAGGATGCGCAACCGCATTGGGTGCATAGACCAAATATGGAGCACTTAGAGACAAGTCATCATACTTTGTAAATGTCAGAGTACCATTTTCGTAACTTGTTAAAGCATGGGCGACATAATCATCTCCAAATATTGTTTTCATGTGGGTATCTGTAAGTTTGAAAGGCATCACGATAGTATTCCATCCAACCTTTGGTGTATACTTCAGTTTGATAACTGCACTTGAACAAGTAGGTTTGGAAGAACTTACGTCGACATCCTCATCTAGCACATACGACGGCTCACCTATGGCTACTGTCACCTTTTCAGTCTCCAATGGAACAATATGGTTACCAGTTATTTTAACATAAACTTGTCCAGACCAAGTCGCCTGAGGCGTGTAAGACAGCGTGAATGACTCGTCACTATTGCCACCGAACTCATAGTTTGTTTTCTCTGCCACCTTAACTTCACCGAAATAGAGTTCCAAATTGATTGTCTCATCAACGCTATTCCTTTCTGTAAGTTTTACTGTAGCATTGTATGTACCATAGACGGTGCCAGAAGAGAGCATTGATTTTGAAATGATAGCAATATCAGGTGTCGTTCCAACCGATAATGTCCAACCAGCAAAATTGTCAATAGATCCTTTACCAGAGAAGCGTAACCAATAGTAGCCATCAGCAGGAGCTGCAAAAGTTTTGTTTCCACTTTCTGTATAAGCACTAATTGTTTTCCAATTAATGCAGTCGGTAGAATACTGAGCATTCAACGTGGATGTTGTTTCAACATCGAAACTAATCTGTTGGTCTTTTGTTGCCAAAAGCCTAGGGGTGCGCAGATAGTTTCCATTAAAGCCTATTGTTGCTTTTCCACCTGACAAATACCATTGGCCTTCGTTATACCATGTTGTAGGAATGCCACCTGCGAAATCCTCCCACACATTCGGGTCAGCCGCCGTAGCCGTAAGCGCAATGTCTATTGCATCGGCATTATTATAGGTTGGGGTCACAGTAATGGTTGCATTCTTTAAGCCCAAGTCACTCGAATTGTATAAGAAGTTCACGTCAAAAGTCTTTGACTCATTAGCTCCAATACCTGTGAGTGAAGTCTTAGAGAGGGTAAAATCAGTTGTAGAACTTTTGAATGCTATGTTCACGTCCATTGTGCCCACACCTTTATTCTTTACAGTTACCGTCTGTTTTCCATTGGCACGCAAAGAACCGAAGTCAAGACTTGCTGGTGATACGGACAGCACAGGAGTAGAAAGGTCAGCTGCCTGATAGCTGAAAGTAGTTTCAGGATACCAGTTTGTTCTTGTCAGCCCTCCACTTTCAGTATTTGTATAACCAGAATAATATGTATAATCTGAAGTATTTTCTCGAATCAACTTAAAAGTGATGCTTGCTGCTGTTCCGACTTTTGTACAGTAGATGCCCACGAGCAAATTTTTTCCCTGATTACTATATTTGAAATTAGTCGTGAAATCTATGTCAATAGAAGATTTGGTTGCATCTAACCCACCTTCATATACAACTGTAGCCCCTTCACTTCCAATTAGAGAAAAAGGAGCCTGACCATACATAGTTTGATCAACTTCTTTCAAAAACACCTGAAACTCTGCATCGCCCCAACCTGTAGTTGCAGGAGCGGCAACTGTCAAAGCCATACTCGTAATATCTTTACCTGCCATATCAGCAATCTTTGAAGCAGGAATAATAAACTCTGTTTTTGTCAGAGTTGTTCCAAGCAGATTGCCAGCAAGAGGTGTATTCGAAGTATACGTTTTGCTTGTTGTGCTGGTCACCTTCAGTTCATCTGCCACAGCCAGACTGACATTCCCTGAAATTAGGGCAACCACAAGAGCGAGCTTCGTGAGCAAGCTCTTGGATAATAGATGAATAGTTTTCTTTTTCATACTTTTATATGTTTTAATGGTTATAAATTATTGTTTATTTCCACTCTTTTGTAACAAATTGCAATTATGTGGCAAAGTTACAAAAAAATTCTAATAATCACCTTATTCTTTACATTATTTTTTCCACGCACAAGCAACTTCCCCACGATTCAAATCAGCAAAGTCTTAGCCCACTCTGGGATATCATCTGTATATTGCTTAAACAGTTTCCCATCTGTCATTCGAAACAAAAGGCGGGCTTTTGTATCGTCTATGGCACGACGTATATAATCAACCTTGCCCTCAGTAGAAAGAACTGTCTCAAATATTATGCTCTTTTTGTTGTTTCTCGCTGCTGCTCGCAATATTTTGCCGCCTTTAAAACAGCTTCTGGTGAATTCCAATCACCGAACATATCCTGTGCTATTTGGTCAGGATTGACATATACAGCATCCTCCAACCATTCGTGGTGAAGAATTTGTGAAGTGATGGTAGTCTTTCCAGACCCATTTGGACCTGCAATGACTATAAGTACAGGACGATGCGCTGATTTAGTCATCATTCAAAAGGCGGCAGCGGCCTGTCTAATTTCTTCAAAGAAGCGAGCAGTTGCTTCACGATTTGATTCACGAGCCTCTACGGCAGCTTCATACATTAACTGGGCGAGCACTTCGTCAGAGGGTTCATCCATGCTCGTCAGCTTATAGCTATCTATTGTCTGTTGCTTCATACGCATTTATCTTTATCGCTGCAAAGTTACAATAATTTTCTCACAATCACCTTATTCTTGAACAAAAAAAGCGTTTGCGTTAAACGCGATGTGCGTGTACGCTGAACGCGCATCACAAACGATATGTAATGATTCAAAACAACAGTTGTCAAAAAGCGTTTGCGTTAAGTAATCGTTAAAAAATAACTTGGTACGATTCCCGCTCTACAAGAGCAGTCGCCAAATCTCTATTTATCTCTTTGAAATTGTTATTTGCTTTTATATCAATTATATTCATAACTTATTGATTATTAACGCTTTATATTCTTAAATCTGCTGAAAAATTCGTACCTTTATAGCTGAATTCCAAGCAGTTATGCAGGTCACGAATAATCCAGCAGATATAGTAACAGACAAGGAAATGGAGTACCTCAGAGACGCGAACGAAAGGCAGACAAGACAATTCGCTGCCATCATAGCAGAAAGGAACGGCAGACATGGCGTGAGCCTTGTTTGCAGCATCCTCGACGTGTCCCGCAACACCGTATACAGGGGTCTCCATGAACTTGACAGGGGCGAGCACATCAATGAGGGAAGAGTACGCAGGAAGGGAGGTGGCAGGAAGAGTACGCTCTCCAAGCATCCCGAGTACATCACCATTTTCCGTGAGATAGTAGAATTTGACATTGCAGGGCTTCCCCAGGATGCAAATACGAAGTGGCTCCGGCTGACGCCCTCCGAGATACAGCAGATATTCTCTGAGCAGTATCATATAAAGATAAGTCTCTATACCGTCAGACAAATTATCAAGGCTGAGTATTTTACCCGACGCAAGCCTCTGAAGTCCTTGCCTATGGCAGACTGCAAACTGCGAGACGAGCAGTTCAAAATCATTGAAGAGCAGCGAAGGTATTGCCACGAGCACGGCATACCTGTATTCAGTGTTGACACGAAGAAGAAGGAACTCCTTGGTCCGTACAGACATGACGACGGTAAAGCCTACACAACTGAACCCGTAAAAGTATATGACCATGACTATTCCACATTCTCCAATGGTAAGATGGTGCCTTACGGCATATATGATGTCACGAGGAACACTGGTTACATGACCTTTGGAGTAAGCCACGACACGGCCGAGTTTGCCTGTGAGTGTTTCGCTGAGCAGTGGGAACAACGCCTTAGGCATATATATCCTAGTGCAAAGACCATCCTCATTCTTTGTGACGGAGGCGGATCGAACAACGCCAGGAGCTGGCAGTTCAAATGGTGTCTGATACAACTGGCAAAGAGACTTGGCATCAATATCCGTATTGCCCATTACCCACCTTACTGCTCTAAGTGGAATCCCATTGAGCACAGGCTCTTCTCGCAAATCTCCAGAGTCTGGAGCGGGGCTGTGTTCAATACCATTGAGGAGGCAAGCGAACTGGCATCCAGAGCAAGGACTAAGACGGGACTCGCTGTATTCACATCCATCAACAGAAGAATCTATGAGACAAAGACAGAACGAAACCCACTCTTTGAAAGTGAGTGTGACAGACATATCGTCAAGGACGAAATCCTGCCCAAATGGAACTATCTTGTCAGATACAACTGATGTCATACGAATTGTACCAAGTTATTTTTTAACGATTACTAAATGTACTATTATACGCCTTATTGCAACATTGCAACATGCAACAAAGCCATTAATAGAATATTACACTATTTGTTAATGTCCTAACTCCACCGCTTCGCAATTCTGGCGTATTGATACGGATGTCACAGTCAACAACACACATGGCACCTGTTTGCGAACGAATTACATTCTCATCGTGCATGTCACTCAAATAGATGTCAGGAGTTGCATACGTCCAATTCCGAGGATTCTTCAACTCAAACCCCATGCATCGCATATACTCATATATCTCTTGATCCGATACGTGTGTTCCTGCAATAAAAGGCTGTTCACAAATGACTTTGAAATCATCTCTCGCATCCCTGCCAAAACCTAACACAACAAGTCGGGTCTCTGGAAAGAAGGTATTGTGTAATGCTATTCTGTCCAATGCAAGAATCGGCAGGATAAAATAATCGAGGCCAATGCTTTTGACGAGTGTCGTTCCATGATCATAAACCATTGCTTCGCCTCCTTCAGCGATTTCGCTGCCAAACGATTTATGCAGTTCGTCATCTACACATTCCATCCAACATCCTACCACTTTAGCCCACTGTTCTATGACAGTTTCTTGCTTCGCTCCAAGTTCGCGTTCTTTTTTGAAGTCGCTGACAACTTCCTCAGCATCCTGATTTGCTCTATCTTCTGCTCCCGCGAGTAAGGATGCAATGACATTTGTTTCACCGCCCGCTGAGCAGCCATGCTGTTCTCGCGATGAAAATCGTTGATATACAAGCCTTCCACTGATAAACTGCTCTGCATAACTATTCAGTTTTCGCAGACCTTCAGGCTTAAAGCCCTCAGCGATAATAGTACGCATGGAAGCCCAAAAATCTGCATTGTTCATGATTCCGTTTTCTTTTTATTTATATTTGTGGGGCAAATTTACATAAAAAGAGTGAAAACTCCAAATTTCATTCACAAAAAAAGCGTTTGCGTTAAACGCGATGTGCGTTTACGCTGAACGCGCCCATAAACAAATCGGTCTTTTTTCTTTGCGGATTCTTTTTTTTGTCGTAATTTTGCCGTGAAAATAACAACTAATTATTAATCTAAAATTTTCAATTATGAATTACAAAGACGAAGCCCTCGAATCATTGAGGGGAAAATGGGGATGGAGTGTCGTATTAGCATTGGAATACTTCGCAATCTACTACATTCCGAGCATATTGATTGACTTAGCTGTAGAATTTGCAGGATATACAGGGAACATCTCTTTTGGTAACCTTTGGTATCTTCCAATGATTCCTGTTGCATGGGGTGTGACAATCGCATTTCTTCAAATAGCCAGAAGAGAGAAAGTTACTAATCATATACTCTTTGAAGGCTTTGACCAGTTTGGGCGCATTTTTCTAACGAAGCTCTTACAAGGAGCATATACACTTTTATGGAGTCTTTGCCTGGTCATTCCAGGCATCATCAAGTTTTACTCATACGCGATGACCGACTATATTCTGAAAGATACGGACCTCAGCTATGGAGAGGCTATTGACAGGAGCATGGAAATGATGGATGGTCACAAGAGCGAGCTTTTCCTCTTAGACCTAAGCTTCATTGGATGGTTCATTCTTTCCTGCCTGACGCTCGGCATCGGCTTTTTGTTGTTCATTCCATATATAGAAACGGCTCATGCCCATTTCTATGAGCACTTAAAGGAAGATTTCTACTCAAAAAAAGAGGCATAACGACTAAAAACGGGCGCTTATGCCGTGAAAATATGTTTAAAAATTTAATTAACGAGAGACCTCCCCCAAAAAGGTTTGCTACTCGATAGTGACTCATCTTCCACTCGAAGGTGAGTCTTTTTCACTTTAAAGTGACTTGATTTCACTCTAAAGTGAAGCTTTTTCCCTTCACAGCCCTATCGTATAAAAAACAAGAATCGCTCAGGGATTTCTCCTTGAGCGATTTCCTTTTTTCTGGCTTTTTCGAGGGTAGTAGAACCTTATTGCAACATTGCGACATGCAACAGGTTCATTATTCACAAAAAAGTATAGTGAAAATTCAAAAAGAAAGTGTAACTTTGCAAACGAAACATGACTATGGACGAGAAAATGACAAAAGGGATAGGATATGGCAAATAATGAACGAACTCACAAAAAATTTTTGTTAGTTCGACAGGAGAGCAACAGATTCCTATGAAGATGGTAGAATGGATCAAGAAACTGGATGACTTGATGACCTTGTCAGGCAGGCAGTTGCTCGTTGGCAAGGGAACAATCTCACATGAGGAAGCCAAGAAGAAGGCAATTGCTGAATTTGAGAAATATCGTAAGATGGAAATGCTGCAATATGAAAGTGACTACGACCGTGCCATCAAGGAACTGATACAGAAAGAAAACAATCTGCCAACAACAAGTGAACAAAAATGACGGACAGATTGCTCTGTCCGTCACTAAAGGAAAGGTTCACTACTGGTTTTTATTCCTCCTCGTCGTCCCAGATATTATCGCTGTAGGCACGAGAGCCGAACACCCCACTATATGAGTCACTTGAAATCTCTACGTAGGGATTAGGTGCATCCGCTATCTGTAGCCGTGTGCCGGCTATGATTTGCTGTAATGCCACGGAATAAATTGTCAAGCATGGCGAATTATAGTTTCTTTTCATAGTACAGTCCTCCTATTATTTAATGATGACCTTTCGGCCATTCACGATGAATATTCCCTTTCTTCCTTTCTCCACTCGCTGTCCCTGCAGGTTGTAGGCATCCTTGCTGCCCGACATCCATTTGGCGGCACTCAAGCCCAGCGCCTCATCGTCGTCCTTGAAGACGAGGGAGATACGCGCTCCCGCTGGCGGTGGAGTGACCCCTGTGAAATAAGCACGATAGCCATTCAGGCTTGCCTTATCAGTACCTACCATCACCTGTCCTGCAGTAGTCACACCATATAAGCCTTCCATGTTGGGTGCTGCTTTGGGAAGATAGGTTCCTTGGAACGTTGCACCGTTTTTAGGCTGATTACCAGGAGTTGATGAAGACATGTATCTGTTGTATAGTACAGTACCACTATTACCACTATTATATACAGGAGCACTTTCAGTATAAACAATTGCAGGCACACCTCCTGATAAAAAACTTTTTAAAGGAGCAAAACTTAACACATGAGTAGAAGAATTATAGGCATCGAAAGTAAATGCTTTATATCCACTTCCAAAAACATATTTAAAGTAGTCGTCTGTCATCAGGAATGGCACACAGAAAGTATTCCATCCATTTTTTGCATTATATTTTAACAAGACATTCTTATATACACCAGACGTCCATGTATCAGATGACGATGTTTCATCCAAAGATAAAGTAGGATAACTATCAGCTTCTGGAGTCGCTTTTACAGTAAAAGTTAGTTTATCAGAATCCTTACTATTTGGCGTTACCGTAATCGTAGTTGTCTTCTGACTCCCTGTTACTTCAGAATCATAATTAAAAGTGACAGTAAAGGTTTTAGAAGATCCGCTTGGAATATCAGAGAATGATGTTTCAGACAATGAGAAAAATGTAGTATTACTACAAGTAATAGCGACATCCATCTCACTTGTCCCAAGATTAGTAATAGTATAGGAACGAGAAGCATTGGCTACTACATGTCCAAAATCGGTTGCTTCATCAGTGGGGGAAACAAACATCGGTTCAATTGCTGTTGCGTATGTCGTAATATTCTTTGACCCAACGCCATCATATGTTGCCGTTTCTGAAGCGACTGTGACAGTAGCTGTTTTATAGCCAAGACTCGTAGGATCATAATGGAAATTGATGGTGAATGTCTCCGATTCGTCCTGAGCTACCGTAAGCGTAGATGGTGAAACTGTAAAAAACGTTTCATTATTACTGCTAATATTCACCTCCATGTCACCATATCCATTATTAGAGACAGTTATTTCTCTTGAGCCATCAGTTTTCATCGCGCTACCAATACCAACATATGTAGAACTGACAGAAAGAATCGGTTTCGTGATGGCTGTTGCCGAAGCTGATATTGATACAGCATCATTCTCATCGTAGGTTGGAGTCACAGTAATAGTAGCACCACGGTTGCCAGAGCGAGCAGCGTTGAAGTTAAACGTTACGATAAATGTATCCGACTCCCCTGCCCCTAAAACCAATTGATCCTCAGAGACAGAGAACTCCGTTGCGTTATCAGAAGCAATATCAACCGTCATCGTTCCTGTTCCTGAATTGGTAACTGTATAGGTTTTTGTGGCATCGGCTTTCTTCGTACCAAATGCTGCATCATCAGGTGTTCCATCAGAATTTGCATCGGGAGTGACTGTTAATTGTGGATTGTCATTACTAATTGCTGTTGCTGAAGCATCTATCTCAATCGTATTATATTCCCCATCGCTTGGTGTAAATGTAATAGTAGCCTCCTTTTCTTCTAATGAGTTTGAGGCATAATTAAAAGTGACAGTAAAAGTCTCCGACTCTCCTGCTGCTATGGCTGTAACACTAGAAGGGCTAACAGAGAAAGAAGAAGCATTAGTGCCTGACACGCTGGGCGTAACGCTTACTGATGAAGCTCCATTGTTTGTTATCGTATAGTCTTTTGTAGAATTTTCATACACTTCTCCAAATTCTGCATCTTCGTTAGGGGATATAGATAGTGTTTTAGAAACGGGAGTTTCATAGGTAAAAGTCAATTGTGGATACCAATACCATCTTGTTAAAGACTTACTCGCTGAAGTAGATTTAGAATAAACAGCAGGATATATTGATTTATCATCACTCCATAACCTAAATTGAACACTTGCATTTGTTCCATTCTTTGTTCCATAGATTCCTACAAGTAGGTTCTTACTAACATAATTGAATGCTGTAGAAAAAACAACTGTCACATCAGTATCTGTGGGGTCCAATTATCCTTGATAAACAGTTGTTGCACCCGTTTCTCCTATTAAGTAATCGTTAAAAAATAACTTGGTACGATTCCCGCTCTACAAGAGCAGTCGCCAAATCTCTATTTATCTCTTTGAAATTGTTATTTGCTTTTATATCAATTATATTCATAACTT
>Ga0326511_10001829_pt1 | contig 17473 bp, 14 predicted proteins | sample 0_2496_0518_D_FD_203701 | JGI IMG/M metagenome (GOLD analysis project Ga0326511, IMG submission 203701) | Bovine rumen microbial communities from UC Davis, California, United States - 0_2496_0518 | ecosystem: Host-associated > Mammals > Digestive system > Stomach > Rumen | place: USA...
GTAATTCCATTCTTGCTTCTTCATCAAAGAAACTTCTTTGTCTTGTTTTCATATTTCTATTATATCATATTTTCCTCATTTTGTACAGGGGTTTTTAGAGATGCCCATAAAAGGAATTCCCATACCCAAGATTCACAATGGGCGTATAGAGAACCGAACAGATGATAAACAAAGCGATTCTTCCCCATTTGGTAATATTGATTCGACAAAGATTAAAAATGTTAAGAATCATAAATAGCTGTAAAAAACAACCGCCAATGTATATCATCTTCATAGAAAATACAGCCTCTTCAAGACTTCTGGAAAGCGAAGAGAAAAAATATCCAAGGCAAGTGATTGGCACAAGCGTAAATATCATGGTGAAATTGACATCAAAATGTTTGTGCCACATAAAAAGGTAAATTGCAGTACAAATAAACGAAAGCGCAAACATACCACAGTAAAATAATTGTATCAAATTGCATACCCTCCTTATATTCACAGAAACAGTCATACATACAGCAGAATGATTCCGCTGTATGTATAACATGGCATTGACTTTTTATTGCACTTTGATGCTAATATCTCCGGTATCTGTCGTGATTTCGCATCTTCCACCTGTAATCGTTTTCGGAACATCTATATCTCCGGTATCGGTTTCAATCAAGAATACCTTTTCACTGAGCAATGTACCGTTCACGTGTCCTGTATCGGTGTGAATATAGATTGTTTCAGCATCACAGCCGTCAAATTCAATATCTCCTGTATTGCGTTCAAGGCTGAATTCCTCTGTTGCAATGACATTTGACATGGTAAGGTCTCCAGTACTTCCGTTTGAAATGAACTTTTTGCAGGAAACATTTTTCATGTTGACATCTCCGGTGCTTTCTTTGATGTTGATTGTTTCCGTCAGTGTCAAGCCAGACAGTTTCATTTCTCCTGTATCAGAGGTGAGATGCATATCATTGGCAGATACCCCAGAAAGGGTAATGTCTCCGGTGTCGGTTTGTATGCTGATATTCCCATTCGCAGAAGCTAGGCAGGAAATATCTCCTGTGTCAAGTGTGATATTCATACCCTCAAATGAAAAATTCTCTGGTATCATCACATCGCTGGTATCAGAATCGATTGTGAGCAGTTCATATTCATTTTTCGGGAGATACACAGTAATTTTGGGAGTTGATGTTGAAATGCTAAAATTCAGGAGCTGTAAACCATTTTTTTCGATTGTTTCAATCATCAATGTATTGTTTTCGACATATACATGATGTGGCTCGTTTTCTTCCTCATAACAAATGACCTTACAGTTTTTATCATCTGTTGGAACAAAGCTGATTTCCTCAATGTCCGCCACAATGTTGATATTTCCGAAAGCTTCACCGACTTCATAAGTATTGGATGCATACTTGACAGTGCTAAGCTTTTTGAAATCAAATCCAAGAACAACAAAAGCTATTGTGCAAATCAGCACACCAATACCAGCCAATACAGCTCCCAATACCATCCAGTTTTTTGGGTTGTTCATCATGTTTTCCTTATTCATCATATTTCCTCCTTACCAATGAATGAAATTTTAATGCTTAAAAGTAATTTGTTTGTCGCCTTTATCATGAGCTTTGTAATCCCTATGCAGGCAAAGAACAGCAATATTGCAAGCCCTGCACAAGCCACACCCACTCCAAATGAGAACAACGCTCCAACAGGATTTCCGGCTTTTAAGTATGCGAAAATTCCTATCAGTCCAGCAATCGCACTCACCGCTAAAGCAAAATCTGTCACATAGATACAAATAATAGCTGACCAAACAACAAAATACACAGCAAGCATCACAGTTAAAATGGCAATGACAAGCGGTATCCAGACCGGCGCACCAAGTACCAGCAGTACGATTTCCCATGCTTTCAGTTTCCGTTTGGGTTTTACCTTTTCTTTTACCAGCGTTGAAAGTGGGATTTCAGCCATGATTTGCTCTACAATAGCATCAATGCTCCCCATCTCTGCAACGGCTTCTTCTTCAGTCAAGCCGTCTTCTATCCGGTCGTTGATGATTTCATGATAAAATGCAATACGTTCTTCAATCTCGTCTTGTGGCAGACCAAACAATTTCTCTCTTAATTCGAACAAAAATTCTTCTTTAGTCATGGCGAATATCCTCTCTTGTGATAAAATCATAGATGGAAAGTATTTCTTTCCAGTCTTCCTTAAATTCCTCAATGCGCTGTAAGCCTGATTCTGTAATGTGGTAATACTTTCTCAGCCGTCCATCATGTTCGATACTTCTGACCGTCAGCATCTTTCCTGTTTCCAGCCGTTTCAGTATCGTGTACAGCGTTGATTCTGAAAGTTCCAGATACGGTTTCATTTCTTTGATAATCTGATAGCCGTAGGAGTCTTTGTTCTTTATCGCTGCCAGTACACATACATCAAGCAAACCACGTTTTAATTGAATATCCATGCAATACCTCTCCTTTCAATATATATCATATCACGAAGTATATCACTTGTCAAGGTATTATTCAATAATTTTCATTTTGTTCATAATTGATATATATTTTGTTAATATTTATCTGAATCTATTGACTTTCATTCCAATCAATGGTATAATATCAGTAACATTTTGAAATTTAGGAGGAATCTATGACAAATTTTGATAATATTGCAGCAAAAAGCCGTTCCGATGACAAAAGCAAATGGATTTCATTCAAAGTTCATTCTTTGGATACAGCTGGAATCATGAGAAAGTTATATCATCGATGGCTTTCAGAAAATATCAAGTTCTATCTGATAAAAGAACTTCATTTAAGCAATGACAATGAAGAGGCAGAAAATGCCGTTGGGAATTTTTGCGAACTGATAGCCTTGTTGCATGACATTGGAAAACTGACACCAGCATTCCAAAACAAAATTTCCAAAAACATTGAAAATTATGATATGGGGCTGGAAATTGAACATATTCCCGAACGGAAAGAGTCTCCTCATGCCCTTGCTGGACAGGTCATTCTTGAAACTTGCGGATTTTCGGAAGAAATTGCAAGTATTATCGGTTCACACCATGGGAAAAGCGAAAAAGCAAACTGCAAAAAACAACTGGGAGTATACAGAACTAACTATTTTGGCGCACTCGGAAAACAGGAACAGCAATGGCGCAGTATCTGGAATGAATGGATTGCATATGCACTTGATAAAACCGATTTCCATTCTGTTGAAAATCTCCCTAAACCTAATGTGAAAGTACAAATGATTTTGACTGGCTTGTTAATCATGGCGGACTGGATTTCCAGCAATGTGAAGTATTTCCCTTATGATATGGAAGGCGAAAAAGAAAGAATTAAATACGCATGGGCTAAATTAGGATTACTTGATACATGGGAAGCAAAAACAGATAATGATTTACAGGAATTTTTCCATCAACGCTTTAAATTTCCACCGAATCCCGTACAAAATACTGTCATGCAGACAGTAGCTGAAAATTATCAGGCTGGAATTTATATTTTGGAAGCCCCGATGGGTTCAGGAAAAACAGAAGCCGCCCTTGCTGCTGCTGAAATTCTTGCTGAAAAATTGGGCTGTGGCGGTTTATTTTTTGGATTACCAACACAGGCAACCGCCAACGGCGTTTTTGAAAGAGTTCATGAATGGACGAAAAAACTGGATGATGAGAAACATTCTGTCCGGCTTGCACATGGTATGATTGAGCTGAATGACGAATATCAATCCATATTTCATGGAACAGCAAACGATTCCGGAGACGAAAACGTGATTGTTCATAAATGGTTTGAAGGTCGAAAACAAGCTCTTCTTGCAGATTTTGTCACAGGAACTGTTGACCATTTCTTGTTAGCATCTCTCAAACAAAAGCACGTCATGTTGAGACATTTAGGACTTGCGGGGAAAATGGTCATCATTGACGAGTGTCATGCTTATGATGCGTACATGAATATTTATCTTGATAATACTTTGAAATGGATGGGGGCTTATCATGTGCCTGTCATCATTCTTTCTGCCACACTCCCACCACAGCGAAGAAATGAATTGATAAAAGCCTATCTGAACGTGAGAAAAATTCCGGAAATTCGTCAGCAATGTGATGAAATGGCATATCCTGTTCTGACGTGGACAAATGGTCAGAACGTGATGCAAAAAGCCATTCCAACACAAGAAGAGGAAAAACATATTTCCGTTGTAAAAATCCAAGAATCTGACATCATTACACAACTTTCCGAAAAGCTTTCAGATGGCGGATGTGGTGCAGTGATTGTCAACACCGTCAAACAGGCACAGAAACTCAGTCAGGAAATTTCAGAAAAATTGTCTGAATCTGGATTTGAGGTCATTTGTTTCCATAGTCATTTTATTTCGGAAGACAGGGCAAAAATTGAGAAAACAATTCTGGAGAAAGTCGGCAAAAAATCCGAACAGGAGCAAAGAAACCATTTGATTGTGGTCGGAACGCAGGTTCTGGAACAGTCGCTTGACATTGATTTTGATTACATGATAACGGAACTTTGTCCGATGGATTTACTGCTTCAAAGGTCAGGCAGACTGCACCGCCATGAAAGAAAGCGTCCGGAAAAATTGCAATCTGCGGAATTGGCTGTTACCCATCCAGAAAAAAACGCTATCTATGACGAATGGATTTTGCAGCAGACAGAAAAATTGTTACCGGACATTTTGACGATTCCGTCATGTATTCCCCATCTTGTCAGTGAAGTCTATGCGGAACACAAAGAAGATGCACTGTATCAGGCATATGAAATGGAAATCAAAAAGAAAAAGAGAAATGCAAGAAAATATTGCATTGATGCGAGCTTGTTAGAAGATGAAGACGAAAATACCCTTGCTTGTTTTCTGAATGATGATGTTGGAAACGACCAGAAAGCCGAAGCCTCCGTTAGAGATGCAGATGAAACAATCGAAGTTCTTGTACTCAAAAAAATTTCGGAATATCAATACAGCACAGTATCAGAAGAATTTCCGTTTGACATCACACAGACACCAGATGAAAATACTGCTAAACAAATCGCACGCCAAAGGCTGAAACTTCCGGCAATGTTCAGTCATCATTTCGAAACATTGAAACCATATCTTGATACGATGCCGAAACAATGGCGATTTTCGGAATGGCTCAATGGGGAATGGTTGTTACTTCTGGATGAAAATGCTGAAACGGAGCTGTTAGGGCTGAAATTACAATATAATTCACAATATGGTTTGATGGTTTTCACCAATACACAGGATTGATTCTTAAAAAATCTGTGATAAATTACTAAAAATAGAAGTTAAATTTGTGCTATTTATCAATTGACAAATAGCACAAATTCTTATATAATAGAGGTGGTTAATTTGTTAAAAAGGAGGGAAGAACATGGAACAGGAATTTAATCTGATTGATGAACCTTGGATTTGTGTGCGCACAAATGATTGTCAGATAAAGGAAGTCAGCCTGAAAGAAGTATTTTTGAATGCACATGAATACATGGGACTTTCCGGCGAAACAAAATCGCAGGATTTCGCTGTTTTCAGGTTGATGCTTGCTGTCATGTATACAGTATTTTCAAGGTATGATACAGATGGTGAAGAATATCCAACCGAAGACAGAAACACTGCAAAAAGAAAATGGAAAGAAATCTGGAATTCCGGACAAATTCCGGCTGAACCCATCGAACGCTATTTCGAGGAGTGGCATGACCGTTTCTGGCTGTTTGATGAGAAGTATCCGTTTTATCAGTCGAATGCTGTCAATGGAAAAGGCAAAATTTACAGCACCGCCAAAATGATTGGTACATTGTTTGAAAGTGCCAACAAAGCAAGACTGTTTTCCGCAAGAATAGAAGAAGGCAGGGTGCTTTCCTATGCAGAATCCGCAAGGTGGCTTTTGCACTGCAACTGTTTTGATGACATTGCTGCGAAAAATCCAACCCCAAAACGGACATGGGTCGGAAAATTGGGAATGATTATGTTAAAGGGAAATAATCTGTTTGAAACTATCATGTTGAATTATTGTGCTGATGTGGATATAACCAATGATGCATTCGAAAGTAAACCATCATGGGAACAGGATGCCCCCACAACGGAATTTAACAGGATAATTGCTGTCCCAGAAAATCAGGCGGAATTGCTTTCGTTGAGGTCAAGACAGATTTATCTTTACAGGGAAAATCAAACTGTAACCGGATATTATATTTCCGGCGGTGACTATTTCGAAGATGATGAAGTCTTTCAGGAACAAATGACACTTTGGAGAGGGTATCAGGAAAAAAAGGATTCCCAAACCAAATTTAAGCCGAAATTGTACGATACATCAAGGAAAGCTTGGCAGGAATTCGCCAGCATTGCAGTATTGGCAGAGGTTGACAAAGAAAACGATAAAGCCCATCAATACCGAAAAGCCGGAGTTCTGGAATGGCTTTGTAAATTGATAGGCTGGAATATTCTGGATGAGGATTATTTTGTCAGAATTGATACTTCTGCTGTCATTTATGATTATGGACAGGCAACTTCACTCCCTGTTATGGACAATGTCAGCGACAATCTGTCATTCAGTGCAGAATTGCTGTTAGAAAGCGGATATGAATGGAAAGAGCGCATTCTTGAGGAAATCGAAAAATGTGATAAAATCGCCAATTGTGTCTATCATCTGTATAAAAATTTACAAAAAGCGAACGGCAGACAGGATAAGGATAATAAAACTTCTTTATCTGGAGAAACAGATGCAAAAGTGCAATTTTATTCCAGCATTGACCGCCCGTTCCGGCTTTGGCTTGCGGAATTGAAACCGGAAGTTCATGACATGGATTTGTACACTAAAGAACTTGAAAAACAGCTCCTGAAAATTGCATTGGATTTCGGAAGAGAACTTGCTTCACAGTCCGGTGATAATGCCATTTTCGGGCATTACGACAAACAAAATCAATTTTCCTCTGCAAAGGCGTTGAATGAGTTTGAATCCATTGTTAGAAGTATATTGAAATGGGCAGGTGAAAAAGATGAGCAAAAGTGATGAAATTTATAAATATACCGTTTCAAAGCTGAAATATCTTCAAGATAAGGCAGACACCGGAACTGTAAGGGGAATCATGGCGAACCTCCGGAGAGGAGTCGGGAAACCAGTCGGAGAACTCCCCGAAGTATGGGGGATTGTGTTTGATAAAATTTCACCGGAACTGCTTGGAAAAAATCAGGCTTCTAATGCGGAATGGGCAATTTATACAGCATTAACATTATATGCCGTCCATCAGCAGGGCAGTGATACCAGTATCAACCAAGAAGGAATTTCCCTCGGTCACGCATCCGCACGGTTAATCAAAACCGAAGATGACACTGACCGCATTCTGAAACGGCTGAATCTGGTAGTAACTGCGGTATCTCCGGAAGATTTGGCATATCGGTTAAAAGAGATAATCCAGTTGTTGAAACAGGAAAATATTCCCCTTGATTATGCGAAACTGGCAAAAGAATTATATTTGTTCTGTCATGAAAAATACGCTCAAAATGTCAAACTCCAATGGGGAAGAGATTTTTGGAGTGAGCGCAATCGATTAGAAAAAAAGGAGAGCGAAAATAATGGCTAAAAGATTATACGTTGATTTTCATGTAATTCAGACCGTACCGCCGAGCTGTGTCAATCGTGACGATACCGGCAGACCCAAAACGGCAGTTTATGGCGGTGTCAACCGTGCAAGAGTTTCCAGCCAGTCTTGGAAACATGCAATCCGTGAAATGTTCAAGGAAATTTTTGAGGTTGACAGACTGGGATTCCGCACGAAATATGCTGTTGATTTAATTGCAGATTATCTGAAAAAGAGCGGTATGAGCGAACAAGATGCCAATAAAAATGCTGCAAAAGCCTTGACGGATGCCGGAGTCAAAGTCAATGAGAAAAAAGGCAATACAACAGGAGCATTGTTTTTCATTAGCAGTGTGCAGGCGAAAAAATTAGCAGAATTGGTTCTCAATGGCGAAAAAGAGAAAAAGGAATACAAAAAAGTCCTGAAAGAAAATGCTTCCATTGATATGGCGTTATTTGGCAGAATGGTGGCAGATGATGTTGATTTGAATGTAGATGCTACCTGTCAGGTGGCGCACAGCATTTCCACTCATGCGGTTCAAAGTGAATATGATTATTTCACCGCCGTGGATGATTACTCACAGACGGATAATGCCGGAGCTGGTCATTTGGGGACGCTGGAATTTAATTCTGCAACATTGTACCGCTATGCAACTGTCAATGTGACTGATTTATTCCAGAAAATCGGCGCAGATACCCCCGATGCCGTGAGAGGTTTTGCGGAAGCGTTTATTTGCTCCATGCCTACCGGAAAACAAAATTCCTATGCAAACCGAACCTACCCCGACTTAGTTTATGTGACTATCCGGACAAATCAGCCTGTCAATCTTTCCCGTGCATTTGAAACCCCTGTCAGAAGTAAGGAAGGTTATGCAAAGAAATCCATGGAGGCACTTTTGAAATATGCCGAGCAGGTTTATGCAGATTATTGTGATGAACCAGCACAAAGTTTCGTCATTGGACAGGAACAGTTCCTGAATGCAGAAAAAGTGAATTTCAATGAACTTCTTGAAAAACTGCAAAAATATATTTCGGATGAGGTGGTCTGATGGCAACTTTGCTGTTGCGCCTTTCTGCGCCACTCCAATCATGGGGTTCAGAATCGAAATTTGAAACAAGGAGAACAGAAAAATTTCCCACCAAAAGCGGAGTCATTGGACTGATTGCCTCCGCTCTGGGGTATTCAAGAGAAGATTCCCTCGAAAAGCTGAACACCTTGAAATTCGGGGTAAGAATTGACCATGAAGGGGAACTCATTCGGGATTATCATGTTGCGAAAACAGAGAAGGCTTCTTATGTTACCAATCGTTATTATTTGTCAGATGCTGTCTTTCTTGCAGGAATTGAAACAAGTGATACTGCATTTCTAGACGAAATCGAAACCGCCTTGAAAAATCCCGTATTTCCGTTGTTTCTTGGAAAGCGTTCCTGTCCGCCGACAATGCCCCTGTTTCTGGGAATTCGACAGACGGATTTATTGACCGCTCTTCGGAATGAACCTCTGCTCTATGAACAACGCAACGATTTTGGAAATGCTTCGGAACAAAAAGTCCGCATTATCATTGACAGCGATTCCCCTGCGGAAGTCATTCGAGACGTGCCAATTTCTTTCAGCAAGACAAACCGGAAATTTGGCTTCCGGAACGTCCGGAGCGAATATGCCGAAATCCCCTCACAGCCGGATTTCATACCGACAACACATAACCCATTCTGAAAGCTGAGGTGAAATCATATGTTTTTGTCAAGAGTTCCTCTTGATGTTTCCAACCGGAACACCTTGTTAGCCCTCAATTCTCCTAGTAAATTCCATGGCGCATTAGAAAGCAGTTTCGCCGGAGAACGGAAACGAAATCTCTGGAGATTGGATTCTTTCAACGGTCAGTTGTATTTTTTGGTAATGACAGAGGAAAATCCCGATTTTTCCAAATTCTGTGAACAGTTCGCCAAAGAGGGGGCTTCATGGGAAACCAAACCTTATGACAGCTTTTTGCAAAGTATCCAGAATGGAAATCAGTTCCGTTTCCGCTTAACTGCAAATCCCACAAAACGAGTTTATCAGGGAGCTGATTACGGGAAACGAGTTGCCCATATCACAACAGAATCCCAAAAAGAATGGCTGATTCAGAAATCCTCTGCTTGTGGGTTTGTTGTGAATCCGAACGAATTTGACACGGTTCAGAATCGGTGGTATCACTTTAAAAAGATGAATCAACGACCTGTTTCCTTTTTGGCGGTTACATATGAAGGAATACTTCAAGTAACTGATGCCGAGTCATTCCGAAAGGCTATGACTTCCGGAATCGGACATGGGAAAACCTACGGTATGGGACTGCTTACGGTTATGAAGTGAAGAGGTGATGATAATGGCGGAAATTGCTGGTATGATAAAGCCAGAGCTTCAGGCTCTCCCTCAGATTTCGGATAGAATGACGTTTCTTTATTTAGAACACTGTAAAATCAACCGTCAGGACAGTGCCATCACCGTACTGAACGAAAAAGGAATTTTTAATATCCCGTCTGCAACGATTTCTGTACTTCTCCTTGGACCTGGTACGGAAATTACACACAGGGCTATGGAACTAATTGGAGATTCAGGAATTAGTGTCTGCTGGGTGGGGGAACATGGTGTGCGATACTACGCAGGTGGCAGAGCGTTGACACATAGTTCACGTCTACTCCTGAAACAAGTGGAAGCCATTTCTAACCAAAGAAGACGTTTGGAAGTTGCCAGAAAAATGTATGTTCTTCGTTTTCCAGATGAAGATGTTGATGGTTTGACGCTCCAACAGCTCCGTGGAAAAGAGGGTACTCGTATCCGAAAAGTTTATAAAAAAGCCTCAGCAGATTTCGGCGTTCCGTGGAATGGTAGAGAATACGACCCTGATGATTTTACCGCTTCTGATGCTGTCAATCAGGCACTTTCAGCAGCTCACGCTTGCTTATATGGGCTAGCTCATGCGGTTATCTGTGCTTTGGGGTGTTCACCTGCATTGGGATTCGTCCATACAGGACATGAACTCTCTTTTGTCTATGACATTGCTGACCTCTACAAGGCAGATGTCACCATTCCGATTGCCTTTGAAATTGCTGCTCAGGAGACGGACGACCTTTCCGGAACTGTCCGCCGAAGAGTCAGGGATGAAATGGTCAAACTGCACCTTGTGGAAAAAATGGTCAAAGATATTAAGTTTCTGCTCATGCCGGATGAACCTTCCGAACCGGAAAAAGTCATGTATCTTTGGGATGATAAAACAGGTGTTGTCGATTTTGGGAAGCAGTACGGAACGGGTGATACATCATGATGGTTGTGATTACAGTCAGTAATTGTCCCAAAAAATTAAGAGGTGACCTCACACGTTGGCTCATGGAAATTGATACCGGTGTTTTTGTCGGAAATCTTAATGCCAGAGTCAGAGATGCCGTATGGGATAGAGTGTGCGAACACATCAAAAATGGTCATGCTTCAATGGCTTTCAGTACGAATAACGAGCAAAAACTTGATTTTCGGATTCATAATACTGCATGGAAGCCTGTCGATTTTGATGGAATACAACTTGTCTGCCGGACTCTTGATGCTCCTGTCAAGGAAAAACAGCTTTCCAAGCCTGAAATCTGGCATATGAACCGTATTTCACAAATGAACCGCAAACCTTCAAAGGAGGGGGATTCTTATGTAGTGATAGATATTGAAACTACTGGTTTACAGGATGATGACGAAATCATTGAACTTGGTGCAATTCACATTGTGAATGGTGAAATACAGGATTCTTATTCTGTTCTCGTGCAATGTTCAGCTCCAATTTCTGGTGAAATTCAAAAATTGACTGGTATTACCAATGAAGAAGTACAAAATCAGGGAATTCCTTTGAAAACAGCATTAAGTCAATTTCTGACTTTTTGCGGAGACAATGAACTTATTGGGTACAATCTGCGTTTTGATATGCAGTTTTTGCAAAGAGTTTGCGCACAGAGTGGATTTCCTAGTATTAAAAACAAAACAACGGATGTCATGAAAATTGCAAAGAAAAAACTGGATTTGGATTCTGGGTATAGTTTGTCTTCGGTTGCAGGTTATCTGGAGATTGAGCAAGAGAAGCGTCATAGGGCATTAGCGGACTGTATGTTGACTTATTGGGTCTTTGAAAAGTTAAAGGAAATCTAAGAAGTGGTTTCATCCAAACCGCTATTTTCCATAACTTTTTTAATCTTTTCCCCACGTATGTGGGGGTGATCCCCAGCCAAAAAACTGGTATTATCCACTTCTCCACTTTTCCCCACGTATGTGGGGGTGATCCTACATCTGCTTTGATAGCAGCAGCTACAACGGGCTTTTCCCCACGTATGTGGGGGTGATCCTTATCGACAAAATTAAAACCAACACTCAACCAGCTTTTCCCCACGTATGTGGGGGTGATCCTTTAGCATGGTTATACTATGAAAGTAAGTTTGACTTTTCCCCACGTATGTGGGGGTGATCCTTTGAAAATATCGTTGTGAGTATATCAGGTGGACTTTTCCCCACGTATGTGGGGGTGATCCTTCCCTGAGTTCGTCCCCTGCTTTTTGGGGTGTCTTTTCCCCACGTATGTGGGGGTGATCCTGGTTGGCTATTTGCTAGGGAATGGGATTTCATCTTTTCCCCACGTATGTGGGGGTGATCCTTCAGAAGTGGATTTATGATGCGAACGGTCATGCTTTTCCCCACGTATGTGGGGGTGATCCTTTTATCGGCACAAAGACCCTTATCAGGAAAAACTTTTCCCCACGTATGTGGGGGTGATCCTTATTGCATTATCATAAAATAAATTACGAGGTGACTTTTCCCCACGTATGTGGGGGTGATCCAAGCCCTTTCCGCATGATTTTTGACTGATACCCCTTTTCCCCACGTATGTGGGGGTGATCCTCACACGGCTTTTCCCACTTGGGGCGCATACCACTTTTCCCCACGTATGTGGGGGTGATCCTACAGCGTGGACGTGAATATTTAGCACAGGCAACTTTTCCCCACGTATGTGGGGGTGATCCGTCGTTTTGCTGTTATCGTTTGATGGAATACAACTTTTCCCCACGTATGTGGGGGTGATCCTACGGATGCAACAGGAACAATCACACGGCTTTTCTTTTCCCCACGTATGTGGGGGTGATCCTAGAATAACATCTTCGGCATTATTCACAGTAGACTTTTCCCCACGTATGTGGGGGTGATCCTATGATGGCTCTTTATGGACGATGGATGGCAATCTTTTCCCCACGTATGTGGGGGTGATCCTGCGGCGACCCTGAAAATTGCCGGAGCTGACATCTTTTCCCCACGTATGTGGGGGTGATCCTGGGGATATCGTGCTGTAAGCACTACGTTTAATCTTTTCCCCACGTATGTGGGGGTGATCCTCTCTTCACAAACGAAATCAAACTTTTCCTGCACTTTTCCCCACGTATGTGGGGGTGATCCCAGGGGCGCAAACAAGCTCAACATTTCCTTGACCTTTTCCCCACGTATGTGGGGGTGATCCTGTCAATTCCCTTAGCCATCATTCACCCCTGCCCTTTTCCCCACGTATGTGGGGGTGATCCTACGAACATGCTTCTGGATAATCTATGCCAAATCTTTTCCCCACGTATGTGGGGGTGATCCTCCGGATGCTCCGCTTGCTAAAATTCTCTTGAACTTTTCCCCACGTATGTGGGGGTGATCCTAATCATCATCACAATGTATTGCATCTCATCACCTTTTCCCCACGTATGTGGGGGTGATCCTGCGTCATACTCTCCTACTTCGCCAATGAGCTGCTTTTCCCCACGTATGTGGGGGTGATCCTTCAGCAGACGCAACCTTGATGCACCTGACAGACTTTTCCCCACGTATGTGGGGGTGATCCTCCAAATGGGACGAATGGAACAGCACATGGGAACTTTTCCCCACGTATGTGGGGGTGATCCTCCCTGCAATCTTATCAGCATTGTATTCACCAGCTTTTCCCCACGTATGTGGGGGTGATCCTTTTATGGTCAGCCATTGCTTTTCTTTCGTTGTTCTTTTCCCCACGTATGTGGGGGTGATCCTTAAGGATTTTTCTTTCATAATTCGTTTCAAGTCTTTTCCCCACGTATGTGGGGGTGATCCTGTATCTGTTTCAGATTTGGTGTAAGTCGTTGCCTTTTCCCCACGTATGTGGGGGTGATCCTACATTTTGTTTGTCGACGTTACTTTGACAGTACTTTTCCCCACGTATGTGGGGGTGATCCCATGAGACCGATTTCGGGGAAATCCTCCGCGTTACTTTTCCCCACGTATGTGGGGGTGATCCCAGATGAACAAAACCATTCAGGAGCTGGAAAGCACTTTTCCCCACGTATGTGGGGGTGATCCTAACAATGCAAGTAACACCATTTTTAGGGTTAACTTTTCCCCACGTATGTGGGGGTGATCCTAAGGAGCGGTATACAATCAGCCGTGAAGAAAACTTTTCCCCACGTATGTGGGGGTGATCCTTAGTCGCCTTTTTAAGATACTTCTGTTTCGTTCTTTTCCCCACGTATGTGGGGGTGATCCTAGGGCTGTTCTTCCTTGATGAAGAAGTCGTCTCTTTTCCCCACGTATGTGGGGGTGATAGCGTGATTTTGTTTTCCTCGCTATGGAATCGACTCTTTTCCCCACGTATGTGGGGGTGATCCTGTATTTTACCCTGTTTTCTGCCGATTCCAGAACTTTTCCCCACGTATGTGGGGGTGATCCTCGCTTGATTTTTGTTTGAGTTCTGACAGTAATCTTTTCCCCACGTATGTGGGGGTGATCCCTCGGCAGAAACATCTTAAACTACTATTCCGAACTTTTCCCCACGTATGTGGGGGTGATCCTCCATCTTTTTTCAGAATGCAGTCTGAAATCAACTTTTCCCCACGTATGTGGGGGTGATCCTCGTCGGCTTGCTGTAAGATCACGATTGTTACTCTTTTCCCCACGTATGTGGGGGTGATCCTCGTTGTATATCCGCAAAATCCTTGTTATAACACTTTTCCCCACGTATGTGGGGGTGATCCTAGTGCAAAATCCAAATGGGACGAATGGAACAGCTTTTCCCCACGTATGTGGGGGTGATCCTGAACAGCGAGATTGAAAAAACAAATGGGTTTTCTTTTCCCCACGTATGTGGGGGTGATCCTAACATTTTTTGACTTCCTGTCCCATGTAGTACCTTTTCCCCACGTATGTGGGGGTGATCCCTTAATTTTCATTTGGTTCACCCACTTCCCAAGACTTTTCCCCACGTATGTGGGGGTGATCCTCGCAATCTTGACAATAACATTGCAAAGAAATCCTTTTCCCCACGTATGTGGGGGTGATCCTACATTATGTCCATTGACTACGGAACACAAAACCTTTTCCCCACGTATGTGGGGGTGATCCCGCTTCCAAAATCGCTCATCTTCATCGTATATGCTTTTCCCCACGTATGTGGGGGTGATCCCAATAAGGAAGCCTAATCACAACAAAATTCTTCCTTTTCCCCACGTATGTGGGGGTGATCCTGCAGTCCGAAATCAAATCTTCTAATCCAACCCCTTTTCCCCACGTATGTGGGGGTGATCCTCCCACACCTGTTCTGCAAAGATGATATTTTGACTTTTCCCCACGTATGTGGGGGTGATCCCGCAGTTGCACGCTAAAAGGGCTACAATCGCCACTTTTCCCCACGTATGTGGGGGTGATCCTTGACCTTGCATCTGTGAAGTACTATTTGTTAACTTTTCCCCACGTATGTGGGGGTGATCCTGATTTCATTTGGTTTGAGTGCCTTCCATGCTCCTTTTCCCCACGTATGTGGGGGTGATCCCTGCTCTGCCGGAATCATCCACGGAGTCCCCTGCTTTTCCCCACGTATGTGGGGGTGATCCCTATTCTGAAAGTATCGCACGGGGCGCATTTACCTTTTCCCCACGTATGTGGGGGTGATCCTATTCTCCCACTCCCAACAAAAACGGCGGTACTCTTTTCCCCACGTATGTGGGGGTGATCCTTCCTGTCCATTTAAATCCTTGTCTAGCAGAAGCTTTTCCCCACGTATGTGGGGGTGATCCTAAGGTGAATTTTGAGTTGAACCTATTGTTATACTTTTCCCCACGTATGTGGGGGTGATCCTTGATTGATTCGCCTTATTGGTACATCAAATTCACTTTTCCCCACGTATGTGGGGGTGATCCTCCACTCCCCCTTATACAGGAATTTCACGTCTTCTTTTCCCCACGTATGTGGGGGTGATCCTCAATATCTGTTTGATGTGAATCGGATGGGACTCTTTTCCCCACGTATGTGGGGGTGATCCTAGACCGCACTGCTTCTGACCGGATTCGTTCCGCTTTTCCCCACGTATGTGGGGGTGATCCTGACTGACGAACAGAGAAAAGAAATCTGCAAGGCTTTTCCCCACGTATGTGGGGGTGATCCGTCAGGCTTTTCAAATTGTGAGCCAATTCAATCCTTTTCCCCACGTATGTGGGGGTGATCCTAGACCGCACTGCTTCTGACCGGATTCGTTCCGCTTTTCCCCACGTATGTGGGGGTGATCCTTATTGCATTATCATAAATTACGAGGTATCAGACTTTTCCCCACGTATGTGGGGGTGATCCTCCGAGCGATTTTGGAAGTGCTTACAATGAACTCTTTTCCCCACGTATGTGGGGGTGATCCTGCAGTATATCATCATGCTTCTGATTGTGGTCGCTTTTCCCCACGTATGTGGGGGTGATCCTTGTATCATTTCTGATACCATTCGCAGAATGGACTTTTCCCCACGTATGTGGGGGTGATCCTTCTAGACAATTGTATCATTTCTGATACCATTCGCTTTTCCCCACGTATGTGGGGGTGATCCTCAACCCGTTTGCTTGAAACCCTCTGAATGGTGCTTTTCCCCACGTATGTGGGGGTGATCCTTTTTGTACCTGTCCCCATGAATAGCGAACTGCCTTTTCCCCACGTATGTGGGGGTGATCCTAGTCCCCCAAATTATCAACTGCATGAAGATAGCTTTTCCCCACGTATGTGGGGGTGATCCTTTTGTCGCTCATTTTTATGCTCCTTTCATTATCTTTTCCCCACGTATGTGGGGGTGATCCTGCTAGGCGGTTACTATCAAAGTCAGGAGCTGGCTTTTCCCCACGTATGTGGGGGTGATCCTACGACAGTCAAAAGCATTGTGACCGGAATCGACTTTTCCCCACGTATGTGGGGGTGATCCTCATCCACGGAGTCCCCTGCTGACTGGTATCAACTTTTCCCCACGTATGTGGGGGTGATCCTACTCACAGAGTGCATGGAATAGCTTTGTGAATCTTTTCCCCACGTATGTGGGGGTGATCCTAAATTTTTGTATGTTTGATATAAAGAACCTTCCTTTTCCCCACGTATGTGGGGGTGATCCTGGAACAGTTTCCGTATTGCGCCAATGTCCGGACTTTTCCCCACGTATGTGGGGGTGATCCCAAACGTCAATTTTGATTTTGAACAGGTCAGGGCTTTTCCCCACGTATGTGGGGGTGATCCTTACGAAATACATTTTGTTTGTCGACGTTACTTCTTTTCCCCACGTATGTGGGGGTGATCCCAAGGAAGGCAGACAAAAACTGTTAGAATCCTACTTTTCCCCACGTATGTGGGGGTGATCCTTGTAACGCTTGTATTCTGCAAGACGCTGTTCACTTTTCCCCACGTATGTGGGGGTGATCCTTACCGTCATGGTAACGGCTTGCGGTCTGGAAACTTTTCCCCACGTATGTGGGGGTGATCCTGCAGTATATCATCATGCTTCTGATTGTGGTCGCTTTTCCCCACGTATGTGGGGGTGATCCTACCATCTATCTGGTACAGGATGATACAACCGGCTTTTCCCCACGTATGTGGGGGTGATCCTACCATCTATCTG
>Ga0326511_10001830_pt1 | contig 17467 bp, 21 predicted proteins | sample 0_2496_0518_D_FD_203701 | JGI IMG/M metagenome (GOLD analysis project Ga0326511, IMG submission 203701) | Bovine rumen microbial communities from UC Davis, California, United States - 0_2496_0518 | ecosystem: Host-associated > Mammals > Digestive system > Stomach > Rumen | place: USA...
ATCTCCTCACTGGCTGTGTTATGTTCCCCATCTAGCTATCATAATATTATTGATTTGTCAAGTGGTATTTAAGAAATAAAATAATTGATATAATTAAATTATGTAAATGGATTATGAAAGATAAAATATAATTACTATACATAGTATAATTAAATGTAATGTAAATGTCAATAAGATTATTGTAGAAAGTTAGTAAGAATTATTGACATTTCTACAAATTAATTGTAAAATAGTATCATAAAGAAAGGAGTAAAACATGAGTATTTTAAAGAAAAGTAAATCAATAAGTCAGCCAGAGCTAATAAGCGAGCTATATAGAAAAATAGATGATCTGGAGATGATTATTAGAGCTGATAATAAAATGAAAAGAGATTTACTGGATGTATTTCAAGAAAATAACTATAATAACAAGGATTTAATGCTAAGAAAAATAAAACTAATTTTAGATCCAGAAAGAGAGGTCAATAATGCTATCTAGAGATGGTGTCTGTTATAACTTAAAATTATCACCTTATATAGTAGAAATCCAATATAATAACGAAACTATAAAATATAATTTTTCAACTAGATTAAACGCTGAGCGATTTAAAAACAAGCTACAAGGTAATAGAGATAAGATAAATGAGTCTTTATCTAATAGATTTAATATAGAGCTTGAAAATGATAAATTATGTGATTTAAAATTATACTCAATGACAGAAAAAAGAGGATTTTATATTGAGTGTGGAGAAAGGAAATTTGAATGTCTAAGCAGTCTAAAATTAAATGGTCAGAACAAGATATTAAGGAACTCAACCGAACAGTAAAGAATTTTAACTCTAAAATATCTAGATTAAGTAAAAAGGATCCATCTATGGTATCAATATTACCAGAGAGAGTATCAGCTCAACAGCTAAAGAATTTAATTAATACTAGACAAGATTTAAAAAGGGAGCTTAACTCTTTACATAGATTTTCTAAAAGAGGATCAGAGAGAGTAGTAACTGTACCAGATAATGACTATAATCTACAGATCACTAAATGGCAGATGTCAGAGATGAATCGTAGAGTAGCTAATATAAATAAAAGGCGTAAGCATAGGCTAGAAAAATTACAAAATACAGAGATGACATCTAGGGGCGAGAGCTTAGGATATACTAGAGGTCAGCTAGGAATGGGGAGAGCTACTGAGGTGGCTCTACAGCCTATGAATGCTTTTACTAGAACTATGGGGCGTACTGATTTAAAAGAAAAATGGAAAAGCATTATAGTACAATCTCAGAGCGATTTTTTAACTAAAAGAGATTACCAACTTAGAGAGAATTACATAAAAGGATTAACAGCAAATTATAACTTAAATGATATACAAGATATTATAGACTCAATAAATCAGATGGATATAAATCAATTTTTAAATATATTTGAACAAGAGGGTGGTACATTTGAGTTTGCTTATCCCGGTAGTGGCTTAGAGCAAGAGTTTATAAACTCATTAAGAGCTACATGGAATCCTAACAAATAAACATAGAAAGAGTGATTAATATATGGCTAGTTATATAGCAGATTTTGAATCTACAACCGATCCGACAGATTGTAGAGTCTGGGCTTATGCTATTTGTGAGGTCGGAAATAAAGACAATATAAGGATAGGAACTACTATAGATGATTTTATGAGTCTATGTAGATCTAGCGTAGAAAATGATTTAATATATTTTCATAATTTAAAATTTGATTCACAATTTATAATTAACTGGCTATTTAAAAACGGATTTAAACATACTACAGATCCTAAAGATAAAGCATCTAATACATTTAATACTATAATTAGTGATAAAGGCTTATTCTATCAAATAGAGGTTATTTTTTATAAAAGAGGTAAAAGAGTAAATAAAGTAGTATTTCAAGACTCATTAAAATTAATTCCATTAAGTGTAGAAGATATAGCCAACTCTTTTAAATTGCCATTATCTAAATTAAAAATAGATTATGATGCTCATAATAATCAGCCAGAGGGTGCTGAGCTAACAGAAGAAGAAAAAGAATATATAAAACATGATGTTTTAATAGTAGCTTATGCTCTAGAATATTTTTACTCTTTAGGCTTTAATAAAATGACTATCGGAGCTTGTGCATTATCTGAATATAAAGAGCTTATAACTAAAAATAAATTTGATAGATTTTTCCCAGTACCTAAATATCATGATGATGTAAAACAGAGCTATAAAGGTGGTTTTACATGGCTTAATCCTAAATTTGCTGAGAAAACTGTAAAAAATGGAATAGTATTAGATGTAAATAGTCTATATCCTAGTGTTATGTATGATAATTATCTACCTTATGGCACGCCAATATTTTTTAGAGGTCAATACAAGCCAGATCCTATCTATCCATTATATACTCAGATGCTACGCTGTCAATTTAGATTAAAAAAGGGTAAAATACCTACAATCCAGATTAAATATGGATATGATTTTAGAGGTAGCGAATATCTAGAGAATAGTGGAGATACTGAGGTAGTTTTATGCTTAAATAGTGTAGATTTAGAGTTATTTTTAGATCATTATGATGTATTTAATATAGAGTATCTATCTGGATGGAAATTTAAGTCTGAAAAAGGATTATTTAAAGAATATATAGACAAGTGGAGTACCAATAAGATACAAGCTAAACAATCTGGAAATCATGGCTTATACCTTATCAGTAAATTATTTCTAAACTCATTATACGGTAAATTTGGTACGAGTACAACTATAAAAGAAAAAATCCCTTATTTAGATCATAATAACGAGGTAAAATATAGAGACTCTGGAGCTAAACATAGAGATGGAGTTTATATAGCTGTAGCCAGTTTTATTACAAGCTACGCCAGAAGAGTTACAATAACATCAGCTCAGAAGATCATGGATGATTATAACTCTGGCAAAAGTAAAATCCAGTTTGTATATGCTGATACAGACTCTCTACATTGTATATCTGATGATTTTAGTCTACCAGATATAGATATAGATCCAGTTAGATTAGGAGCTTGGAAATACGAATCTAAATTTAATAAAGCTCGATTTTTAAGACAGAAATGTTACATAGAAAACTCATGCGAGGATGTTTACTCAGAGGATCCTCAATATAAATTAAAGATAACAGTAGCCGGTATGCCGGATAGCTGTTATCCTAATGTTAATTTTAATAATTTTAAAATAGGTGCAAGTTATGAGGGTAAATTAGTGCCAAAATTAGTACCTAATGGAATAGTGCTAGAAAAAATTGACTTTACAATCCAGAAAGTATAAAATAAAAGTAAGAGAGATGGCATTAATTAGATTATAAAGGCTTATATGATGATCCAACGGTGAAGAGCCACATCATATAAAACTGGGGTGGAACCTACTTTATAAATTAATGTTTGTCTCTCTTTTTTAATATAAATTGTTAAATGTTTCACGAGAAACATTTTAACACAACTCTTATATAACAAGGGTTAGAAAGGATTTTAATATGGGACATGATTTAGATGATGAAGAACTTAAAGCAACTAAAAACAATTTTTATTACTTAGACATTATAAAAGAAAATTTAGACGAGATGAAAGTAATTATAAAAAAGGATCTATGGTTTGAAATAGATACTGAAAGAACAGAAGAATTTTATAATGCTATTAATGAATTATTTAAAAGATATAGAAAAAATTTAAACAATAAATCAAATAAAATAGATAATATAAAAATTAGAAAAGCTTTAAATAAAATATATGTTTATGAGAGTGATGCTCTCTTATATGCTGATGATAAATTACTAGAGATATTACAAGATTTAGAAAAAACTTTAAAAGGGGATGATAAAGATGAGTGAAGAAGAAATGAGAAAGAAAATAATTATTGAAATGATAATAGACAAACTATTTTATAGTTTAGCAAAGGATAGCAAAGGAGTTGAAATAAATACCTACAAGATAGATGAACAAGAAATGACATATTTACTTAAAAAGTATGACTCAAATAAATTTGCAGAATATGAAAAGATGTTAAAAGGAGATAATAATAATGGATAAAAATATTAAGATAATAATGAATGAAGATATTAACGAGATAAAAGATCATTTAAAAAAAGCTATTTTATCAACCCTTGATCCTTATGATTTAAATTATCTAGTAAAAACATTTATAGAGTTAAATAATTCAACTTTTATTAATATGAGTAGTAAATTTGATGGAGATAAAGAATATGATAGCGAACTTAATTATAGATTCGGTTTTGAAGATGGTAAAAAAAGCTATTTAAATTATCTTTACGATGAGTTAGAGAATCATAGAAAAACAGAAAAAGATTTTGCTTTTATAAATAATGATTGTAGAGCTAGAGAGGATAATAAGCTAATAATAAATTGTTTAGAAAATCTTATAAAAAAATTAGCAGTAAAAGATGAGTGAGATGGATCTAGAGGAGTATTTAATAATAAACGAATATTTTAAGGAGTAAATTATGGGGATTAATTTTGATAAACAATTTTATAAAGTAGAAAATACTTATAATGATGTAGAGGAACTACATGATCTATTTTGTAGTAATAGATCTAGAGTAAATAGAAATTTATTACTTTTAAAAATAAATGAGCTACAGCGTGATATAAGCTACTATAAAGCATCATTAAAAAATATTTATATAAGGGATGATAAAATTGGCAAGAATCAATAAATTAAAAGATGATACTATAGATACATCTTTATTTTGGGATCCTAAAAGAACGCTAACTCATAATAGATTAATTAATATAATCGTAGGTAATAGAGGTGGTGGTAAATCATTTGGAGCTAAAGAGTTAGCTATAGATAACTTTATAAATAAGGGTGAGCAATTTGGTTACATCAGAAGATATAAAGAAGATCTAAAAAAGCCTATGGAGAAATTTTTTAAAGACATACAGTATTTATATCCAGATTATGAATTTAAAGCCGACTCAAAACATCTATATATAAGATTAAAGCCTACAGATGACAGACAGTCATGGACTGATGATGATATAGCCGGATTTGGATTTGTATTATCTACAGCTAATAATAAAAAATCTATACCTTATCCTAAAATTACAACATTAATATTTGATGAGTTTTTAATAGATAAAGGCTACCAGAGATACATACCTAATGAGCCTATCGCTTTACTAAATTTATACGAGACTGTAGCTCGTCCCGGTACTAATCATCCTAGAGTTTTATTATTTATGTTAGCTAATGCTATTACTATTACTAATCCATATTTTTTATTTTGGGATTTAAAGATGCCTACTAAGTGCGATAAAAATAATAAATGGATCTGGAAACATCCTACACGCCCTATACTGGTAGAGGATGTAAGGAATGATAAATTTATAGATAAAAAGAAAAATAGCGAGTTTGGTAGACTGATCGAGGGTACTAAGTACGCTGAGTATAGTATAGAAAATAAATTTTTATTAGATAATGATACATTTATAGAAAAAAAGACAGCTATATCTAGATACTGGTGTACCTTTATATATAAAAATAATACTTTAGGAATCTGGCTAGATGATAAAGAGGGTAAAATGTTTGTATCTAATGATGTAGATCCTAGCTATCCTATCATCTACAGTATAACGCTAAAAGATCATAAGCCTAATACATTATTTTTAAGAGATAAATCTAGAGCTGTAAAATTTAAAGCATTTATAGAAAATTATAAAATTGGTAATGTTAGATTTGAAAATATGAATATAAAAAATATTACCTATGAGGTAATACAATTATGTATGTATAAATTTTAATAAAAAAGAGCTATTAGTGTATTTAATAGCTCTTTTTCTCCTAAGAGAATAGGGGAATTTGCATTTTATGGATCTCCATTAAAATTTTAAAGATCAAAATCTAATTATCATAATTATTAAAAAAAGTCAATATAGAATGTTGACTTTTATTTTTTTTATTTATATAATTCGTGTAATAATGATAATGTCGGAATAAATCATTATTTAACCCTACAAGTAAACATAAAAATCAACTAAGAAAGGAGTAGTAAATGCAATCAGCTATTAAGTCAATATTAAGTGCTGTTGCTACTACTCTTTTATTTATTTTAGGTGGATGGGATATAGCTCTACAGAGCTTAATAGTCATAATGATTATAGATTATCTAACCGGAATAAGTAAAAGCTATGTAGCTAAAAAATTAAATAGTAATAAAGGATTTAGAGGTATAGTAAAAAAGCTAGCTATGTTAGGAATAGTAGCTATAGCTGTTATTATAGATAGACTAATTGGAGATACTGGATTAATAAGGAATTTTATTATCTATTATCTAGTAGCTAACGAGGGATTATCAATAATAGAAAATCTAGGAGAGATGGATATAATTGTCCCAGAATTTTTAAAAAATAAATTAGAGCAATTAAAAGATAAAGGAGATAAACAATAATGCGAGATTTTGGTATAGACATCTCTGTATGGCAGAAAGGCATAGATCTAAATAAGGCTAAAAGCGAGGGCGTAAAGTTTGCAATTATTAGAGCTATGTATGGTAACGCTAAAGATACAGCATTTGAGACTTTATATAATAAAGCTAAATCTACTGGATTAGGTGTAGGAGCCTATCAATGGGGTAGAGCTGTAAATGTAGCTCAAGCTAAAGAAGAGGCAGAGCTACTAATAGAGCATTGCCTTAAAAATAAACAGTTTGATTATCCTATATATTATGATGTAGAGGATAAACTAATATTGAATAAATCAATAGATGAAGCTACTAATATTATTAGAGCATGGTGCGAAACTATGGAGAGTCATGGCTACTATGTAGGCGTGTACATGAGTCAATCATGCTTTAATGATGAGGTAAAAGGATCAGAACTAGCTAGAAAATATACTCAATGGAGAGCCTACTGGACTAGAGAAAAAAATAAGCCAGATGCTCAGATGTGGCAATTTGGAGGAGAGACTAATTTAATTAGATCTAATAAAGTAGCTGATATAGTCTGTGATCAAGATTATTGTTATGTAGATTTTCCTAGTATTATAAAATCCGGTGGCTTTAATGGATATGGTAAAACTACTCCAGAGCCTACTCCATCTAAAAAATCAGATGAGGAAATAGCTAACGAGGTTATTAACGGATTATGGGGTACTGGTGAAGATAGAAAAAATAGATTAACTCAAGCCGGTTATGATTATTATAAAATACAAGCTATAGTAAACTCTAAATTAGTAAATAAAAATATAATACATTATAAAGTAAAAAAAGGTGATAATTTATATAATATTGCTAAAAAATATAATACAACATGGTTAAAAATTTATAATGATAATAAGCATACTATAGGTGATAATCCCTCTTTAATACATGAGGGAATGATATTAAATATAAGAAAGTAATAACATGGGATGGATAAGTAGATCCGGATCACTAACTCAATCCGAGATGGAGAATAACGCTGATATAGTTATATCTTATTATAGATCTATCGGTATTAATGATAATACTATTGCAGCGTTACTAGGTAACATGAGAGCCGAAAGCTCAGTCAACCCTAAAAGAGAAGAGGTCGGTGGATCCGGTTATGGATTAGTACAATGGACTCCAGTATCAGTATTACAAAATCATTGTAACGCTTTAGGCTTATCGCCATATTATGATGGAGATGTACAGCTTAAGGTTATTATAGCTGAGATTAGAGGTCAATCTGGGACTAATGAGTGGTATAGTACATCAGCTTTTATAAGTAATTATTATAATTCTGGTGCTACCTCAGACATGATCGGTATAACTGGAGAGCAATTTTTAAGTAATAGCATGGGATGGACTCCAGATAAATTAGCTGTTTTATTTATGGCTTGTTATGAGCGTCCATCTTATGATCCTAATATAAATCATTATCAACTTAGACAGCAATACGCTAACAACTGGCTAGAGTACATGGGTGGATCCTCATCATTTATACCTCGTACTAATGATGATGGCATTAATGGTAATCCTCATTATTACAGTAGAAATCCATTTTATTTAGCCGGTTATGGGATGCCAAACTGTACTTGTTACGCTTGGGGTAGATTCTGGGAGATAGCAGATCCTAATGATCAATATATTAATCGCCCTACTCTATCTACTGGAAATGGTGGTCAATGGTGGGGATATACATCAGATGGATATGAGCGAGGATCAACTCCTAGACTTGGAGCTGTAATCTGTTTTGATAAGCCTGGTGAGGCTGGTCATGTTGCTATAGTAGAAGAGATTAAGCCTAATGGAGATGTAGTTACATCTAACTCAGCGTGGCAATCAACTTATTTTTACATGAAAACATACAAGGCTAGCGATGGCTATAATTTTGGATCTTATCAATTTCAAGGATTTATATATAATCCTTATGCTCATCAGCCACAGCCACAGCCTACGCCAACTAAAAAGAAAACTGGTTTTAATTTTGTATTATTTGATAAAAGAAGGAAAGGAATGTATTTTAATGGATAAAGATCAATTTTTAGAGATGATTAATCTTATAGGAACTACAGAGGATGAGACAGAAAGAAGAGAAAAGCTAGCACAATTAAAAGAAGATGCTACAAGTGTATTTGATAGTATCTCTAGTTTATCTGATGAAAATAATAAATATAAAGAAGATAACGAAAAATTAAGAAGTGCTAACATGGAGCTATTTTTAAGAGTAGGATCTAACAAATCTCCAGAGGAAATAAAAAAAGATCAAGTGGGTGATGTAGAGGAAACTCCAGAGCCTAGAAAATTTAAAGATTTATTTAATGAAAAAGGAGAACTAAAATAATGGATGTAATCAATATTTTAAATACTATTAGGGATAACGCCTCAGATACATATAAAGAAAGAATCCCAGAGGCAACTCAAAATAATATTATAGCTGTTCAAGAGGTCATGACAGATCCTAGTCAAGCTGTAGTAACTAATGAATTTATCGGAACTTTATTAAATATGATAATTAAACAACAAATTATCACTAAAAACTTTTCAGATCCTTTAAAAGCTCTTAAAAAAGGTAAAAAGCCATTAGGAGATACAGTAGAAGAGATTTATGTAAATTTCTTAAAGGCTAAGCAATATGATCCAACTGGAGCCGAACTATTAAAGAGAGAGCTACCAGATGTAAAAACTGTTTACCATAGAATGAATAGACAAGATAAATACAAGGTAACAGTATCTCCAGAGGAACTATTTAAAGCATTTTCTAGCTATGATAAATTAGAGAGCTTTATAGCTAATATAATTAATACTTTATATAACTCAAGTGAGTTAGATGAGTTTGTATTAATGAAACAACTTATTAAACAAGCTTATGATCAAAACGCATTAAAGGTAGTAGAAATACCAGATCCTTTAAAAAGCGAGCAAAATGGTAAAGCATTTATAAAAACAGTTAAGACAATATCTGGAGACATGGTATTCCCTAACGCTAATAATAACGCTTGGTTAACAGCTCAGTCTACAGATACTATTCCTTTAATTACATTCTCTAAAAAGCCAGAGCAAGTATTATTATTAGATAATGCTACTGATGTATCTGTAAGTGTAGATGTATTAGCATCAATCTTTAATATGAGCGTAGCAGAGTTTAACGATACTAAAAAAATAATTATAGATGCTTTTCCAGATCCAGATATTAGAGGAGCTTTAGTAGATGAGCAATTTTTCCAAGTATTTGATGATTTAGTATATTTTAAAAAATGGGAAAATTCTGAGGGATTATACGACAATTACTATTTACATATCTGGCAAACTCTAGCATATAGCCCTCTAGTAAATGCTGTGGTATTTAAAGTAGCATCAGATACTGATGATGATGGTACAGTAGAGAGCTTTACAGTTACTAGAACTTTAAAAGATGGTGTAAAATCAAGTAATAAAAGAAATACAGTAACAGAGGGTGGATCTTATACTACTACATTATCTGGAGTAGAGGATGGAGATACTGTAACTGTTACAATGGGTGGAACAGATATAACATCTACAGCTTATGAAAATGGTAAAGTAGCTATAGATACTGTAACTGGTGATATAGTAATAACAGTAGCCTAAATATAAAGGGTGGTGGAGATCCACCATCCTTTAATTTTAAATTTTAGAGAAAGGATTATAAAAAATGAGAAATAGATTAAAGCCTTTACCTCAATTAGTATTAACTGATCTACAGCCATCTTTTTATGATGTAGTATCTGTATCAACTGAGCAGATGGTAGCTAAATTTTACGCTTATTTACAGCAATGGGTAGATGATTATAATGGCTTTATAAATGACATCAACGCTTATATAGATGAGTTTACCAGATGTACAGATTTAAAATATGAAGATTTTACAAACTGTATAAAAAATTTAATGAGCGATTATATACAATCTGTAGATACTAAAATAGCTTTACAAGATACTAAAATAGCTGAGCAAGATGATAAAATAGATGATGCTTTAGCTGAGATAGATACAGCTTTAGAAAATGCTATAAATTACATGAAAAATAATCTAGTAACTACAGTTAATAATTTATTTGCTCAAGCTTTAAATGATGGAGATATTAGAGCTACATTAGGATCTAGTTATGATGAGCCTACTGAGACATTAACGCTATATATAGAGGGAGATGAAAATAATGGCTGAAATTAGTACCTTAAATGGTTATAAAATAAAAGATAAAAAAGCTGTAAGATATTATAATACAGTAGCTGATATGGTAGCTGATACAACTTTAAAGAATGGTATGCACGCTAAAACTAAAGGTTATTATACTGTCAATGATGGTGGAGCTTCTGAGTATCATATTACAAATACACAAAGTTTATCAGATTATCAAGAAGAGCTAAATAATAATTTATATGCTACATTAATTATAGAAAATTTATTAAATGCTAAGCAAATGGGAGCTTATGGTGATGGCGTGCATGATGATACACAAATTTTACAAAGTGCAATAAACACAAATAAAAGATTAATATTAAATGGTACTTTTAAAATTACTAACTGTTTAACTGTAGATGTCGGTTATCATAAAGGTATAGAGGGTGATGGAATAGCTAAAATAAAATCTGATTTTACAGATCGTCAGTTTGATTCGTTTAAACTTGTTAACTCTTTATATGGTGAGCCTTTAACTGGAAACTATGGAACAGCCAGAAACTTTATAATAAAAAATTTAATTATTACAGAAATAAATGAACAAAATATCACCAGTACCACTCATTATGGCTCTGGTATATGCTTGGGAAATGGATGTAATAATTTAAAATTTGATAATATTACTATTTCAAATTTTATGTATGGCATTGTAGCTCCATCAACATCGCATGGAATTTACTTAAATAAATTTAGTAATATAAAAACAAATAATAACGATTATGGGTTATATTTTAATACTTCACCATCAAATGATAGTGGAGAAAATAATAGCTTTGATCAATGTAGTTTTGCGACATCAAAACTAGGTAATCACTTTGGAGCAGATACATATTTTAATTTTGTTAATTGTTCTTTTGATTATAGTTTAGGTAACACATTTATAATAAAAGATAATACTTTTATAAATATGTCTGGTTGTCATATTGAATGGTATCACTCAACCCCTTTAATTAATATAGAATATGATGGCTCAATTAGATTTTTCGGATGCTCTTTTGTTAAATCAAGTTATGATGATGGGGGATCTCCTGATAAAATGATCCAAGTTACTCAAGGAAACGGATTACCAGAAATTATATTTGATAGTTGCTCATTTTTAATGGGTAGAACTTATACAGCATTAAATAACGGTATACCCTATATCAAATTTATTAATTGTTGTAGACGAGAGAGCGATCCATCTAATTATATTTCCACAGCTTACGATATTATTAATTGTACTGAGGCAAATAAGTATTTATATCCATTAAATTTTGACAGTGGTCTTACAAGAAATCAAACTAGAATTAAGGTAACTTGTACAACAGAAAATAATGGTAATAGATTATTTATACCTCTTAATTATAATAATAAAGATATTAAAATTACTTTGACTCTTAATTCATCAATTAATTTATCAACTGATGTATATGTTGGCTCTGGTAAATTTTTAGGAGAAAATATTATTGAAAGTATTGGAGCAGTTTCTAAAACAGTTAGTTTAACAGCCTCAACAGATACAACGGTTACAATTATACATAAATTTAGAAAAGGCTTAACATATCAACCTTTTCTAAGATTTGATTTAAACAATTTAACACAAGGAGCTACATTTGAGGTTAAAAATATTTCAATGCAAATAATCTAAAAAAAGGATTTAAAAATATGGAAAAATATAATAAATATGGTGAGTCTTTATATTTAGATTGTGGATGTAAAGATAAGCCACCAATTAAAAAAAATAAAGATTGTGGATGTGGTGGTATTAATTTACCATCACACAGCAACGAAATAGAGATATTAATTAGACAGTTAAAAAGAGAGGTAGCTGAGCTATTAAATACAACTCAAGCCAGATTATTATGTCAAGATAAAAAGATAGCTGAGACAATGGTATACATTAAAAATAATTTATCTAACTATCTACGAGATCTATTAGACTCTATGCTAGAATCTGGAGAGCTAGATGAGATTATAACATCAGTTATAGAAAACTCTATCGAGGTTTTAGAGAGTGATGTAGAGACTCTAAAAGCAGATATGACTAGAGCTAAGGCTAATATAGACTATATTAATAATGAGCTAGCTAATAAACTAGGTTTTGATGAGGTAGCTGAGTCAGATGTAAATAGTAAATTTTTAGATGTTGATGTAGCTACTGAGTATGTTAATGACTCAATAGTTTATATAACTAAATTAACTAATATAGATAAAATAGCTTGTTTACCTACTAATGGAGATGTATCAGCAGATGTAAATTTAAATAAGAAAAATGTAATAGATTATTCTAAGACAGATACCAACTATGATGTATATATTAATGGTGGTATGTCTGGTATATATTTCTTTGATGGATCTATTAATCAGACTACTAGACTAGACTGTCCTTATTATTGCTGTCTAGATGCTGATAATAATATGAAATTTTACGAGGGATTAAGCCAGACAATTACTCCAGATCAGTTATTAGTAGATGGCGTAGTAAATTGTTTTTCTGGATTTGCTCCATTAGTAGTAGATCATGAGCTAGCTGATTATAGCTCTTTAGAAGCTATAGCCTCTACTAATGCAATAGCTCAAGCTTTTATAGATAGTTTACCAGTAAAACATCCACGCCAGATATTAGCTCAAGATGATGATAATAATTTTTATATTATATCTATTATGGGTAGATTTAATAATTCTGATGGTATGAATTATACAGAAATGAAAAACTACTGTCTAGCTAAAGGTTATAAAAATGCCTTTAATTGTGATGGTGGTGGATCAATGCAAACGATAGTCAGTCAGAATTATGTATTTTATCCATCTCAAGAGTTAGATACTAATATAGATAGACTAATACCATCAGTATTAGGATTTAAGCTAAAGGGGGTGGAGTAAATGAGTGGATTTTTAAAAAAAGGATCTAAAAAAGTATATTCAATAAATACATCTAAAAATATTGAGCATAATGGTTTTAAGTTATATGATTATATCGAACTATTAAAGAAAAATATAATTAACTTATTTAACATAAATCAAGTCTCTAGGATAGGTATTAGCCTTAATGATTATCATCTAACTACTACATCTAACTATGAGGATCTAAATTATTTAGATCAAGCTTATAATCGTAATAACGGATGCCCAGATGATTATGAGATTAACGCTAATGGTATTTATATTAAGAATAAATATAAAAAGAATTTACTAATTAATTTATCAACTAATGTACGCCCAGACTCTGGTCAAGGTGGATTAAAATACTTTAGGATTGAGTTATGGCGTAATGGATCTAATATAGAATCTCAATTTACAGCTACCGAGGTTACTAATAATGGTAGAGCTAACTTATCTATCCCATGCTTTTTTAAAGTTACTTATAATGATTTAATTAAAATAAAAGGCTATGGAGTGGCTAGTGATACATTTTTATTAACTAGGGTAAACATGGAACTATCTAAACAAGATGATATAAATTATTATACTTATTAAAAGTGAGGTAAAAAATGGCTGATCCTATTACTAAGGTATATATATTAGATGTACCTTTAGAAAATGATTATAAAAATACTTTATATTTTGCTAACGCATCAGCTCAGCAATCATATTTTCAAAGTAGAGTTATTAGATCTTTTACTGATTTTACTTATCAGCGAAAAGATCAAATAATTAGATTACCAGTAGAGTATGATAGTATCTATCACGCTAACTATGTAATGTATCAGAATAGTAACTACTCTAATAAATGGTTTTATGCCTTTATTACAGAGCTAGAGTATATAAATGATGGTTTGACTTATGCTCATATAGAGACTGATGTCATCCAGACATGGCTATTTGATTATAATGTTAAATCATCATTTGTAGAGCGTGAGCATACAGCAGATGATACTATAGGATCTAATACAGTACCAGAAAATTTAGAGCTAGGTGAGTATGTAGTAAATGGCTTATATAAAGATACTAGTTTAAATGATTTTGTATATATTTTACACGCCTCAGAGGTGTCAAGTGGTCAGACTACCGATAGTGATAGACATGTTAATCTAGGTGGAGTAGAGGCTCCTGGTGTTATGTATGTTTTTACGAATGATGTAGCTGGAAAATCTTCGCTAGTTAATGTATTACAAGATTATGATAATAATGGAAAAGGTGACGCTATTATAAGTGTTTACATGGTGCCACGCCCTATAATAGAAATGCCAGATCCTAATAGTATAAGGTATCATGGTCAAGATGATCCTAAATATTATAGCATAGAGTTTGATAAGCCAGATGATCTAGACTCATACGAACCACGAAATAAAAAATTATTTACTTATCCATTCTGTTATCTAATCTTAGATAATAATAATGGTACATCTAATATTTTACAATATGAGGAATTTAAACATAATAATGATGGTAAAGTACACTTTGAGGTATCTGGTGTACCGGTATTAGGTGGATCTATTAAATGTATACCTAAATATTATAAAAATATGGGAGCTAATGAACAAGAGGGGATTATTTGTGGAAAATTCCCAGTCTGTGGATGGGTGAGTGATTTATATATAAACTGGCTAACACAAAACGCCGTAAATATTGGCGTAGGTATAGCATCATCTGGATTATCTATAATAGGTGGTATTGCAGCGATAGGATCTGGAGCCGGAGCTGTAGCCGGAGCCTCTATGGTAGGTAGTGGAGCTTTAGGGATAGCTAGTAGCGTAGGTCAGATATATCAACACAAATTGACTCCAGATTCAGCTAGAGGTAATACTAATGGTGGAGATATTGCTACTTGTTATAATGCTAATACATTCTATTTTGTAGGGATGTCAATAAAAGAAGAGTACGCCCAGATTATAGATGGATATTTTGATTTATATGGTTATAAAACTAATAGAGTTAAAATCCCTAATAAAAATCATAGACAGAGATGGTGGTACACTAAGACTATAAATGTTAATATAGATGGAAATATACCTCAAAATGATATGCAAAGGATTAAAAATTGCTATGATAATGGGATAACATTCTGGAGAAATGCTAGCGAGATAGAAAATTATAGTCTATCAAATAATATTATATAGAAAGGTTTTAATAACATGAGTTACGATTTACTAAGCTATAAATCTGTAGATAAGCGATTAAATGATATAACTTATACTAATTATTATTATAGATTGATGCTTATAGCTAGATCCTTATTTAAATGGAACAACCTACCTAATAAAATAGACGAAAAATGGATCGAAAGATATTTATTTTCTGAGGGTGCTTGTGTATTCTTTAAACATCCAGATCTAGGTTTTATGGTTACTAAATTTGCTGAGGATGGTAAGTTAAATTATTATGATGAGCCTACTAAGGTCAGAGCATACGCTACTGATTTTGAGTCTGTAGAGTTAAATAATAATGTAAATAGTATTATAATTAGAAATAATGATGACATGATACCTACTTATCCTACTATACAAATATACTCAGCAAAATTAACTAATATAGAGCGTACTATAGATACTAACTTATCAGCTCAGAAAATGCCATTTGTTATTACTTGTAGCGATAAGCAGAGATTATCTTTTAAGCAAGCTATAAAATCAAGAGATGATAATACTCCAGTAATATATGGTGATAAAAATTTAGATCTAAATGATATTAAGGTTTTAAAAACAGATGCTCCGATTATATTCGATAAATTACAAGTACAGAAAATGAATGTCTGGAACGAGTGCCTAACATTTTTAGGTATTAATAACGCTAACACAAATAAAAGAGAGCGATTAATAACTAATGAGGTCAACGCTAACGATCAAATGATACAAGCTAACGAGGATGTAATGCTAAAAGCTCGTGAGCGAGCTTGTGAGCTTATTAATAAAATGTTTGAATTAAATATATCAGTAGAGCGTAGATCTGGTCTTAAATTTGAATCTCCAGAGGATGTAAATATTTTAGATGAGAAAGGAGATAATATAGATGATACCACTAACAGCTAGATATACAGAGGTCTTATATAATTTATTAAATAATCCTCAATCTAAAAAAGCTATAGATGAGGCTATGTCAGAATATCCAATGTATAAGCCAGAAAATCCTATTACTTATACTATCATGCCAACTAGAGAAGAGCTTAATAAAAGGATTTTAGATTATTATAAATATAGAGAGATAGGATTCGAGACTGTAGGTAGATTTATTGATGAGCTTAGAATCTCATTAAATGAAATTATGCCATATTATTATCAGCTTTTTAAATCTCAAGATGTAATGAACGGAGTCGAGGATGTTTTCGGTAATGTTGATATAGTAGAGTCTTTTAGTGAGTCATCATCTGATAATACATCTAACTCATCTAATGCTACATCAGAGGCTATATCTAATACATCAGCTACTAATAACTCTAAAGATGTTAAATCATTAACTCCACAGAGTCAGCTATCTATTACTAATAAAAATATAGATTCTGTAAATTATGCTGATCAAGTAGAATGGAATAAAGTCGATAGTACATCTAATGGACTAGATCATGCTACTACTAATACATCTGGTGAAAATTCTAGAGTCGGATCTATTGAGCATACTTTAACCAGAAAAGGTAATCAAGGTGTTAATACTTATGCTCATGATATGAAAGAGCTTAGAACATCTTTTTTAAATATTATAGATGATATTATTAATCATCCTAGAATATCAGAACTATTTTTATTAATTTATTAGCCTATTTTATTTTCCATATATTTATAAAGTATCTAATCATTATGTAAATCTTTAGATACTTTATAAAATATTTATTCTTTATGTTAATCTCATTCCTTATATTACATTTTCTTTACATCCATTTAATACCACTTGACAAATCAATAATATTATGATAGCTAGATGGGGAATATCATACAGCCAGTG
>Ga0326511_10001831_pt1 | contig 17464 bp, 17 predicted proteins | sample 0_2496_0518_D_FD_203701 | JGI IMG/M metagenome (GOLD analysis project Ga0326511, IMG submission 203701) | Bovine rumen microbial communities from UC Davis, California, United States - 0_2496_0518 | ecosystem: Host-associated > Mammals > Digestive system > Stomach > Rumen | place: USA...
TACTATAATAATTATAACACGTCGATTTCAGAAATTCGAAGATAATTATTTTTTTTTGCTGAATAAATGGTGATTCATCCCACGGAGCTAAAGCTCCGGGGAGTTCTCACCATACTTTTTAAAAATATTATGAAGTTTGATGATAGAAAATGTCTTAGTCTTCTTCGTAGTAAACCCGGTCAAAAGCAACTGCTCTGTTCTGTCTCGCTGTAGCAACAGCCTGGAATTCAATCCAGTCTGCATAGCCTCGACTTTTGGCTAAAAAATCTTTGAGCGGTTTGATATTCTGATTTATTGTAGTCACAGCTTCTACCAGATCCATATCAGGTGCAAAGTACTAAGCGGTATAGATTGCGTCGATTTTCGTACGAATATATGCTACTTCACGTCTCACAATCAAGCCACCTCTTTATCAGCTGAAAGAATCGGACACATACTGTAGTTACCTTCCGGTAAGATTGTTTCTGCATCTCTATATTCAGAGATTTTCTTATTGATGCGGTATGTTTTCTGCACCCCGAACTTATTGATCATTGTTACAGTTGCTACTGTTCTCTTGACAACTTTGTAGCTGTAAACGCAGTCGCTATTACAGATTGAGGTTGTTGTGTATGTTTTACCGACTTTGAATGTCTGCATATTCATTACCTCCGATTGTCCAATGTTGTTGTTTTCTTTACTGTAATTATATTATAACATATAATTTCTGAAAATTCGAAGATAATTTCAGATTTTTAGATATTCACTATCGTACTCAACTGTATGCCCTTAGCATTGTAGCTTTGTACATCATAGTTCTGTTCAATGAATATACGCTGAAATTCCGGAAACAGGTTTAGAAAGAATCGGATAAGATCTGATTTATCGTATTCAATTCCGAACCCGGTGATATTTAAGGCTACGGTGTAAGTGCTTTTATCGGTCTTGCTTAAATCCCAATACTCTGTTATCTCACTCTGTCCGCATAAATCCTCAGGACGCATGTTTTTGCTTGCTTTCAACAGTAAGCCACCGTATTTACTTATGATGTACCAGCGTGCTGCTTCTTCATCAGTGATTGGACGTTCCGGTTCATTGCTAAACTTAACCGTACCGTAATTCGGCAAATCAAACATCAAAGTCACTGATACTCTGTATTTGTATGTGGTTGTGTCGTCACCTAAATGTATCTTCACTGGATCACCTCAGATTATTCTGTTTTTTTTCTAAAACATCACGAATGTAGCCAGCTCTGATTGTGCGGACACCGTCTTCATCGGTATCAAAGGCACTTTCCGGGATATCTACAACTGCAACAGTTGATGTAGAAAGATTGTTGTTGTTGTAGATTTTCTCTAAATCACGATACATTGCCGGTTCGTAGTCGATGATGCTTTTTACATTGCCTGTTGTCTTGCTGCATCTTACGATCATTTTCATATTCATTACCTCCGAAAATTTAGTTGTTGGTTTCTATTCTTTACTGTGATTATATTATAACATACAATTTCAGAAAATTCGAAGATAATTTCAAAAGATGTGAAAAGAACATCCGCTCATTTCTGAACAGATGCTCTTTTCTGAAGTAGTCATGTGAAAGATGTTTCAGTATAAGCACCGAAGTACAGATACATGAATTTAAACACTTTCTCTCTGACAAACCGTTCAAGGCTGTCGTCAGCATCTTCTGCTAAATCGTCATGCCAAAACTCTGCAATGCTCTCTAAGATGATATCCGTTTCACAGAAAGGCACTGCTGTGTCAGAGTCAGGCAGCAGTAATTCAAGCTGTTTCATATCATCACTAAGTTTAATGATGGCTGATATCTGTTCACCCTGACGTCCCTGTATTGCACAATGCGGACCGCATGCGGTCATAAGCAAAGTTCTGTACTCATTTTCAACAGTACTTCCCGCCATCTGCATGAACCTGTCCCAGGTCGGTGCTACGTCTTTTAACTCATACAGACTTTTTACAAAGTAAGCATATTTTTTTAACATTCAATACACCCTTTCAGATCCCGTTTTATAATCCGACACAATTTGAATGATATCGGTGTAAGCAGTATTTCAGTTAAAATCTGCAACGCAATACCGAATATGAAATTTCCGATTATTGCTTCCGCTGTCATGTTCCAATTGTCTATATTCAAAGCTTTGCAGAAGGTGTCATTCGAAAACGGCACGAACACACAGAGTGAAAACAAACCAACGTCAAGTGCTTTTCCTGCTAAGCTGGATGCAATAGTGCGATAACAATAACTATTGTAGCGGTTATTAGTTTGCCGATCTTTGATTTTCTGAAATACTACATCATTCAAGTAATCACCGCACATATAAATGATCACAGACAGTGTCACTACATAGAAACCGCCTCCGAATATGAACTGAAAAGCAGTGTCATTTTCGGCAGCATAAGCAGGTCCCGGAACACAAGTGAGCCCTTTAGCTATGTAATTGACTATCAGTGCAAACACTGATGCTACAATGTTTGACACTCTCGAAGCACGGTATCCGAATATCTCTGAAAAAATATCACTAATGATATACGTAACTGTGAACAGCAGACTGTCTGCTGTCAGTGTTGTATTCACAGGCAGAAACGTGCTTGGCATTATGCCGGATGCCTGTATCACACATCCGGTTATACCGACAAGTGTTAATACAGTATGAAATGACCTGTACGCCTTGCACTTATGTGTAACACTGATAAAACCGACTATCAGAGTCACAACCAGCAGACTCAAACTCACCGGCTGAAACTCAATAATCTTGATCATCAACACATTGCAGAGTGCATAACAGGCTGTGTTAACTGACATAAGCACAGCAAAGCAGTACAGCTTGTTAGTTGTCTTTATATTTAATGTTTTTCTCATTATATATTTACTTAACCCCTTGAGACGGCACCGCTGCCGTCTGCTCTTTCCTGTTCATCCTTAATCAGCTGTCGAACAAGGTCTTTTCTGAACTGCACCGGCTTGCTTTCTATATATTCAGCTGAGTAAATGCCGGTTCTTGTCAGAATATACCGTATCTCACTGTTTATCTGATCGTACCTTGCTCTTAGATTTTCCCAGTAATTCTTTCCATTCTCTGAGGTTTTCTCTGGTCGGTCGAAAGTAGTTATCATCTACTGGAACAAAGCACCAGGCTGCCCCTCCGCATTTCGGACAAGTAATGTCACAATGTGTTGTCATTCCGAATTTGAAAGCTGATGTATACTCATCCTGCATTATCTGGGTGTCAGCCGGTGATACTTCATCGGCAAGCCAATCTACAACTTCACGGATATCTACAAAGTCCATACCGTCAACTGCTGCTATTGCAGAAGCTATCGGTATCAGCTTTTTTCTGTCCGGCTTGACTTTAGTACTTCTAAGCAGCAGATCCTTAGCTTTGTTAATATGCAGTTTAACGTTCTTGTCCAGAAACAGAAACTTATCTCTTGTGATCTCATGTGTAGTTATAAGCTCCTTGTCATCATCAGGACGCACTACCGGAACATCAGCAAGATTAACAGTACCGTTCCATTTTTCAACAACACCCTTGCCTCCGTTTTCATTAGTACAGTTGCTGCATATATAATGTCCCGGTGTGTAGAACGGACCCCATGTAAGCATTCTGAGATGACGTAACATCAACAGATAGTCAGGCTCATACAGTTCTTTAATATTGATTTTTGGTGTAACACAGTCCGGTAGAATATCATTGACCATTACTTTAGTAAGATCATCTGATGATGTTCTTAAAAGTTCATGTGCTGATGTGTAGCTTGACAAAGTAACCGTCTGCGGAATTAGTCCGCCATAGTCATACAGAAAATCGTGTTCTTCATTCATAAGACCTGTCATAGATTTATATTAACCCCCTGTTTAAAATAGCTTTTATATTTATATTATAACATGCTTGTTCGGAAAAATCGAAAATGAGTAATTAGCACAGTTGTCACAATGACGACTGTGCTATTACTATTTTCAGAAAATCTTAATTTCCCAGTGTTGTCTGATATAGGGCTTCGTAAGGTGCGTACTGATTCTGTAAGTTATTAGTACCATTAAGAATCTGTACCGGCACACGTACACTGAAATTAGAAATACGCTGACGAGCGTCACCGCTGCTGTTTTTCATGTACAGGTTAAAATACAGCTTTTCTTCCGGCGTTGAACCAATTTCGTTATGTGTGTTGTAACCCCAGTCTACTACAGCAAGCAGATTGCCGGAAACTACATACTGTTCAGAATTGGCTACATTCAGAACTTCGTGAACACCGGCAGTTGCACCGATTTTCAATATGAGTCCATCAGGAATGTACTGAATTGTATGCAAATCAACTGAACCTGTAGATACCGTTGAGTTATCCATTGTTTCCGGTGTAATATTCTCAAACTGGAACATCATCGGTGGAAACTTGATACGATTCAGCGATGCCCAGCAATTATCAACGCTGTTTGAATTATTAACATTAGCTTCATATCGAATACGTATATCCATCTCAGCCGATGTAACACCTTTTTCTCCCATTGTGATGCTTGCAAAACGTGCTTCCAGCTGATTACTGATGTTGTCATTCAATGTGAATACTTTATCTACTCTCATCCACGGATTTGAAAGTTCAAGTGTGTTGGAACCGGATACAAACTGACTTGAGTGCCAATGTCCGATATTTGTAAAGAAAGGTGTGTCGACAACACAGTGATCAACTGTAAGTCGGAGTTCCGTTGTAGACGTGCGTGAGGCCAGATCAGACGTTGTCGGAGTAGTATCACCGAGCAGGGTTACATAATCTACATTTCGGAGTGTGAATATGCTACCTCCAAAATACTGCTGATCATTATTTTTGTTAACAGTAACCCGTCTGTAATCCAGAACTACATGACCCTTAATGTCAGACAGTGTTTTAAACCCATCCACAGCCTGTTCCCACAATGAAGCATCACCGTTCAGAACAAAAGTAGCAGTGCCAGTAAAATAGGTCTTGCTGAACTCACTTAAATCTCTCGGAGCAGAGATATAAAAAGTAGGTGCTTCCTCAGTATTAAGCTGATAGCCGTTATTTTGAATAGTTGTGTACAGACTCTTCGTGATTTTAAGATTACCATCACTTGTACTTTTAACAACAGCCATCGGATCACTTGTTTCAGTATCAGCCGGACACTTTACAAGTCCATACATCTCAGCTGATGCAGGGATACCAAATCCACGTTCTACCGACTGTAATGCAAACCATGCTTTTGTGCTGTCACCGTCGACAACACCTCCGCGGGATTCAGTATCTTCTGAATATTTATCTGTCGGTTCACCCGTCGGATTTTGCTTAGCATAGCGTACAATACGTGACGCACCTGTAGTTGATGTTGTTTCACCGCTGTATATACAGCTGTAACGTGCTGACACATACTGTGTTATAGATGCAAACGTGCCTGTAACACTGCCAGCAGCTGTACCGCTTACATTACCTGTTACAGTACCTCTAACTGCGATCGTAGGACCGCTGTCTGTAGTACCTGAAACTTCACCGGTTACAGTACCGGACATAGCTCCGGTGAGTGTACCTGCTATATTACCGAATGATGTTTCAACTGCTTTCAGTGTCGGATCATCCGCAGCAACTGTAGTACCGGCAGTCACCATTTTAAGGTCATCATTAATAACCCAGAAATAATCACCAAGTTCGTACCTGATTGTATGATGTTCTCTGAACCAGTCAGCAGCCTCACTCACAGAACGAAACGGTCCGTACTGTCTGTGCTGACTGTCCGGATTGCACATATAAGCATATGTTTTTTCAATCATGTATGCCTGCTGACTTGTAATGAAACCGCTTGTGCCACCTTTTTCAAAGTCCAGTTCAGGGAAGCGCACATCATGATAATCATAGTGGCGAACAGTTCCGCTGATTGGAATAGGTTCACACAGTACTTTTTCAATAATGTTGGAACCGCTCAGGGTACTTTTACTGTTTGCAAACGGAAAGTGTGTATCACGTGCCTCAATTTTAGCACTTGCATCTTCATCAGTTGCATAAGCCTGTTGATAGAAAATTGACGGATAGTCGTTCGACGGACCATTGTCAATTTTAAGAGCCTGAGTTACATCACCCTCACCCTGATTAAGACCAACAGTAGTGATAATACCTCTTGTAGTCTTTTTAGGATCAACTGTAGCACCGTCAGGCTGAGCAGCTAACCCGCGGATCAACTTTGCAATAGTTGAGTTCTTACTAAGCCATAATGTATCAGTAATATCACGCAGATATCCAGATGCACCCGGAATTACTCCGATACCGTATATATGTCCGGCTTCAGCATCTCCTGCACCAAGCAGTGTATCATAGTTCTCAGCACCGGATACAGCGTCAATCGGAAGAATACGTGTTTTTGCTGTGTTATTAACTACTAAGAACGTACCGGTTTTATTACGTGTTACTGTGCCTAAAAGCAGCTGTGACACATCCGGCAAAGCATCATCTACAATAATTGCTACACCGTTGTATATGCCGTCAACAGGCGGATTAAGACGTTCATCATGTGTATTTCCAGTGCTGTCTACATACATCACTCCGAGTTTAATGAACTTACTCACTATCGGATTTGATGCAACCTGTTCCGGGTTAGTAGCGGCTGCGTCTACGTCGGCAATACTTAAAACATCAGATGCGGCTAGTTCAATAGGTATTGTGGATTCAACGCAGTATCCGTTGATAATAGCACTTCCCTTGGATATCTGTATAGAACCATTACCGAGTACAGTCAGTTCAAAATCAGTATCTGACTGCGTACCTGTTGCAGTTGCAGGAAACCGCCAGTTTGACGGATTTGCATATTCCTGATAATTTATAAACGAATTAAGACCGGCACTGACATACGCAGTTTCACCTGTAGTCTGATCAATTACAGTAGAAACACCGTACCTGCTGTTAATACGGTCACGTGCAGTCTTAGCATAATCAGATAAATCAGCACGTCGGCTGCACAGAGTGTTTAAAGCTATTCTCTGATTATATTCTGTGATCAATTCACCGCCAGCTCGGTCAGATGAATATGGTACAACATAGGAATCTCTTTGCGAGTATGCGTACCATACACGTGAGTTCGAATCTGTAAGCGATGACATTGGAGTAGTAGGCATTTAAATCAACCCCCAAATCCGTTATCTTCTTTCTCAGAAATCACCATCGGTCTGTGTCCGGAGGCAGCTGTAGCATTAAGAGCTACCTGAAAACCGATGTACATGTCACCGGCTCCGTCACGATTGTTTGTATGAACAGTGTTTTCTGTTACTACATATCCCTTTGCGGTAAGCTTAGCCTTTTCTTCATCACTTATAGTGTTCGGAAAAGTTGTGTACTGCATGCCGTTACCGCATCTTTTCTGAAACTCAGATATAACCTCAGAAGCGAGAATCGGCATGAGTTCAGGTGTAAGTGAAGCCTGAACACGCTTGTTGTAATCAGCGGCAGGTTCAATCTCATTAATAAGAATATCAGCCATTGATTAACGCCTCCAGTTCAGCGATCGAAATTATCTCGATTCCTGTTTCAGCTGAAAGTGCCTGACTGTTCTTGTTGCCACCCTTACGCTGTGCAAGAATATAGTCAGCCTTAGCTGTTGTATCATCTGTGTATTCAACACAGTCATACTCACGTGCAGCATCACCACAGTCCATGTTGATGATTAAAAGCTTCTTATCAGCTGTCTTTGTCGGTTCTGCTGTAGCTTCTACTGTAGTTTCAGTTTTAACATTCTCAACAGTGTTTTCAACATCTTCGGCTGTTTCAACACTCTCAACAGAGTTTTCAACAACAGGTTCAGTTTCAACAGTTTCCACTGAATTTTCAACAGGTTCTGTAGTTTCAACATCTTCCACAGAGTTTTCAACAGGGTCAGCATCAACAGTTTCTACTGTAACTTCCGGCTGATATGCTTCTGTTATATTCTCGCTGAGAACAGCTGTTTCAGCAGTTTCGAGTTCTGAATCCGCATTGTTAGTGTCCTTGGGAGACACCTCTTCAACTTCTTTCTCAGCTACTACAGGTTCTGTAGCCTCTTTTTCAAATTCTACTGCACCTGTTTCCGTAACAGCCGGTGCCGGATCAGATACAATCTTTTCACAGAACGGTGATGTACACTTGTAGAACAGCGGTAAGTCACTGTAAATCTGTACTTTCTTGAGCGGATTGTTACAGTTCGGACATGTACAAGGAATCGGATTGATCATTGTAGAGGTCTGATACGGTAAAAGCTGATTATTGAATAGCTTGACCATATTACCCGGCTGATAATAAGCCATATCACGCAGATCGGCTCTTGTGTATGTGTTGCCGTCAGAACACTCCATTCTTAATACAAGAGTTCTGTCAAGCAGATCCCATGCTGTCTTCTTGATCTGAATAAGTTCAGGCACTCTGAATTCCTCTCCTGTAACAGTATTAATCCACACAGCATCATACTGAGCAAACTGATTCTTAGTAGAAATAAGTGAGTCGCCGGCAGTATTCTCATTCATTACATACGGAATTGTTAAGAATCCGACTGAACGGAGAAGTGTAAGCTGTTCATTAACTGTGAAAGCTCTTGCCGGTGATGTAAGAGAATATACAAAAAATGACTTAGGTCCAATATATCCCTTAATCTCTACCGGAATACCGAAACTCTTGATCTGATTCGGTACATTCGGGAGTGCTACTGAAGTCAGCTGTCCCTGTTCATTATAATTGACTGTTCCTTCTTCAAGGTTGAGTTTTAATCTTATCATGACTTTGAAATCGCTCCTTTGTTTAAAAAATTAATTGTAAGCGTTATATATCTATTATATCGTTTAGAAGACATATAACCCTTTTACCTTGTTTACATACCATTGTAACCATGGCTGATTCAGTGTTTCCATTGCTGTCTTATAAGACTCACACACTCTGTCTGGTGTCATCTGTAGTTTCTTAGCTACTGTGTTAATACTCCAGTACGGTTCGTTGCATGTTCTGTTCAGCATACCAACAACAGACAGCTGTTCGTGCGTACACACCGTACACAGAAACTCATATGTATCATATCTGTCACGATCTACAGCATAGTCACCGACAAGTGTGTCGGTTAGCTTGACTTCAGTTTCCTCATTTTCATACTCAGAAAACGGTATGTCTTTCGGAAGACTGCGTGCCATTCTGTCTCTGATGTAGGACACCGCAAAAGTACCGAGATTGCTGTAAGCTTCTACTTTAAACACTTTAATAGCATCCATAAGTCCGATAATACCGGCATCAAAGATGTCAGCCTTGGTATCCGGATCTAAGTAGTAACCCTTGAAAAACCGATGAAACACATAGTGTATCAGCTTTTCATTACGAGTAACTAACTCATTCCTTGCTTCAATATCACCCTCGAATTTATAAGCGCATAAGAGCTTATAATTAATCTCATTATTGCTCATTGTAAATCACCCCACGTTTTTCTCATACCATTGTTTTACGTTTTATCCCGCCATTGACCATTCTCTCTCTGTTTAATATAAAGTGTCTGTACTGATTCCGCTACCCATGCTCCTTCAGTACGTTTATAAATAGTTCCATCTTTAACCCATGCAAGGCGTTCAGTACCGTCTACAAGTACCTTTTTATATCTATATACGGATTTGTCAGTAGTCGCCATATACCATCACCAGCCAATCCCTATAGAACCTTCCGGAATGTCACCTGTCGGCTCTGTAGTTGATATATAAAGACGTGTACCGTCAGCTGTCTGAATATAATTGCAGTCATTAGCTCCCTTGCCGAAACGTGCACCTTTAAGCACATCTACAGACTTGCCTGAACCAAGTCCTACTAACATATCAAGCCATGTAATTGTATCAGCTTCAATAGTACCGCTGTTACCGCTGAAATCAAGAATTGATCCGGCTGCACTGATAACAGAAACACTCATTGTTTCAGTACCGTCCGGCAGCTTAACTCTTGATGCCCATATCGGCAGTGCTGTATTATTAACGATCATCTGTTTACCCGAACGTGTTTCAGCTGAGTAGTATGCAGTGCTGAAGAAAGCTTTAGGGTCTGTCTTAGCACTCAATATCAGTGATGATGACATCGGAGTATTCGGAATCTGTCCGGATGTGTAATGCACGTCATTCTTTGAGTACAGATGCATAGTAGATTCAACACCAAGCTGACGCTTTGTCGACGGACTCATAGCAACTGACATGTCATTTCTGAGTACGCATTCCTGTAAAAATCTGATCATGCTGAGTTCCTGATAGTCCTCATGTACATAATCAGCAATGTTCCATCCGAAATCCGCAAAAAACTGCTTAGCTGACATCTGTGTAAGTACCGCAGGTGCGTTGTAGAAATAACTGCCATTTGTGTTCGGCAAATCCTGATTGTATCTCGGAAAAGCTGAATTATATGTTGCAGGATGTCCAGCAACGGCACTGACATTCGGCTGATCAGTCCATACCATGCCGCTTGCAAGAATAACTGCTGAATCAGACTGTTCAAGTACAATATAACGATAGTTTTTCTGATATCCCCAGGCACCGGATGAATTATGTTTAATATCTATCAGCATACCCGGTGTTATACCTGTTTCACGCATTGTAAAACCAGTTGTCTGTGTATCACTGATATACACGTTCGGATAGACCTTTGCACTGATTACTGAGTTCCATGTACTTCTCGGAATTGAGATCATGTTCGAGTGCGTATTGATAACTGAGGTGACTCCGGACGTAAACTCAAGATACATGTTCAGGTTAGTTGTAACTATCAGCTCCGGCTGAGTGCCGGCACTGTTTACAGTGTTAAGAATATAGAATATCTTATATCTTGAAGCCGTGCCCATAACAAGCAGTTCATTCGGATAGAGTTCAGCACCGTTGACTTTTAAAACACCGTTTGTCACACTCTTAGTTGATATTCCGGATAAATCAACAAGCCACTCAAAAGTACCACCCTTGTCCATGACCCACTGTGGCACGTTCATACTGATATAAGTGCCCCTCCTGTTAAGCTGAGCACCTGTACCTCCGTCGTGAGCGGTATCACGTGTACACATATACAAGCCGTTGCAGTCCGAATCAGACTGATTATAGATCAGATAATAGTCACCTTTGACAACATTCGACTGATTCAGATAAACAGCCATACGCAAACGTCCCTGTCCACCGGCTACATCAGCATCAGCATCGACCCACCGTGATGAATTAAGTGAGTTGTTTCCGGTATGATTTAACCGACATTCAGACGGACAGCTGTGACCCCACCAGCTGCCGATATAGTCAGGCAGTTTCTTATCATACATATACAGAACACGTCCGTAGTCAGTACCGTAAGTGCGTGAAAAATCAATGATTTTCTTCATCTTAGGACGTGACATCGGTGATGAATTTCCGATATTGACAAAGCCTGTCTGTTTGTTTACCGGAATAATATAAAAGCCTTCAGACCTTCCCGGATGACCTGAATAATCAAGTCGTCCGTCTATTAAATAATAATAGTTACGTTTTTCAGTATCAGGAATAGCATCTTCCTGAGTACGCACACATTCAATGCCTGTAAAGCCGGCTACATACTCATCGTATGTGAACGCATACTGTCCAAGCTGTTCAAAAACACCCGTGCCGTTTAAAAGATCCGGACTCAGATAACCGAACTGTGAAATCATAACTGAACCGTCCGGATGTGATACAAGTCCTCTGAAATCAGCCGGTGCACCATTACCACCGACAGACATCCATATATAGCTTGTAGCATTCATGCAAAGATTGCTCAGGTCAACGGTTTCTTCCATAACCTGTTCAGATGACTCTCCACCTGTACCAATAACCATGCCCTGTGGTCCGAAATAAAGCATAGGATCATCGTTAGAAGTATATCCAGACAGACTAAGTCCTCTGACTAAGACCCACAGACCCGGACTCGGCTGTAATTTTGACACAGCATCAAGGTACTCAATAATATCCGGATATGCTGCAAATGTAAGATAACCGCTCGGTGATGACGGACCTTCTGTACGAACTCCGTTCTCATCAGAAACATAGCATGTAAATATACACTGAAACGCTTTGTCAAGCAGTTCTTTGTTAGCACCTGCTACAGCTGTTGCTGCTGAATACTTATGCACATCGTTTTTAAAAGTATGCACATATGCATCATAATTGATACCGACAATCGGTGTAGCACCATAAGTAGCACCAGGAACATCGACAGTAGCTGTGTAAAAAGTAGTGTCTGATCCTTGTACCGGTTCCCATTCAATAGCATCAGACGGAATCAGTACCTTTCTTGTTATACCGTATGTAACTAATGTAGAATACACCTGAGGTGTAACTTTATTCGAGTCGATGTTTGGATTTTCTTTAAGGAATTCCTCATACGTACTCCATCCGACTACTCGACCCATATTATAGGTTTTCGTGCTCATTCTCATTCCCGCTTTCTCATAAACAGTGTTTTTCCGTATATCTAAGAATCAGCAATGTATCTAAACAGCTGATTCTATCTTAAAATATATTTATATTATAACACAATAATTTTAAAAAGTCGAATTTACGGTTTTCTGAAAACAAAAACAGCCGTACCGGCAAGTGATTCGTCAAAAATCAGCTTGACAGTACAGCTGTCTATAATTTCATAAGGCACACTAAAGCTGTCACGATTCTGAACATTAATCGTGACATCTGCGATTTCAGTTGTGTTCCAACCTGTAAAGCTAACATACCAGCTTTCTGAAGGCATAGTTTGAGTATATATTAATCGGCTGTAAAGACTTCCTATATCTACAATCTGCACATCAGAGTCAGTACGTCGGCATGCTTCATAAATTTTATAATTCATAGTGTTCCCCTCAAATCTCTATTCTCTCATATTTAATCTATCTACGTAACATATATAGTGCTTTAAAGTCAGCTTCTGTAAGATCATTAACGTCTTTTCCCGGTAGCATCGGTACAGAAGTAACATAGCCTTGCAGCTTACTTTTTAACTTTTCAGTACCTTTAGCACCGGCATCATCACCGTCAAGGCATAGTATATACTTACGTAAATCAGTAGTGTTTAAAAAATCTATCTGTGTCTGTGATCCTGTACCAAGCAGTGCGACAGCCGGAATACCCCAGCCCCAAAGTGTAAGTGCGTTGATAATAGACTCTACTACAACAACCTCACGTCTGTTCGGAAACATCTTCTGAAACTCGTACAAACCGTATATCGGCTTTTCAACTCCAAGCGGATAATGATACTGCTTATACTTTATTTTACGACGCACTACAAAGCAAACAGAACCGTCAAGTCGCTTAACAGGAAACGTAACAGCTTCCTGTACACCGTCATATCCGCAGTCAAAGGCTTTCTGAATGAGCGGTTTAATGCCTCGCTTATCCAAATAATCAACGTGTAGCACACGATAAGCTTTCAGTTCTACGTCAGACACTAATGTCGGTGCTTCGGTAACTCTCGGTTTTAACTGAACTAATCCACGGTAATCTGTAAAAGCTACATCAGAAATCTGCTGTATCAAAAACAAATCATTGTCGTCACCGACATTATTCAGCCTGTTGACGAGCTGAATGATAGTACCGCTTGCACTGCATGCAAAGCAATGATACAAGCCGTATTCCGGCTTGCTCCTGTTATTACAGATACCAAATGATGAGTGCTGTTCGTTACCAAATCCGTGAAACGGACACTGCGTAACAATATCGTCCTGAGTGTACGACACTTTATTAAAATAAGGTGTGCTGTTTTTCAGCATTTCAAATACTGAATCTACGTCAATAGACGAAAGTACAACCTTTTCTTTCCTTTTAGGTTCCATAGTACGCACCTGCATTCGGATTAGCAGTGCTACCGTTTGCAGCATCGCCTATGAACTTGACAATGCCGACATCCGGATTCCACTGATAGTCCAGTTTCGCACCGGTTCTGCCATAGCGTGATTTCAATACCTCGACTCTAAGTGTATCACGCTTTTCCACATCCGGATATGCTAAAGATGCTACAAATGATGCATTGATATTAACACCGTCTGATCCACGAGCGGTTTCAAGACCCGGATTAGCTGATCTGTCTGCACCACCTCTGTTAGCTTGCTGTGTGAGAACAACAGGACAATGTTCATCGACGCTGATAGACATCAAATCTTCGGAGATATCCGTAGTCATAGCCGCATCCGACTTAGTACGTGCATTGATACGTTCTGACTCTACATAGCCGATACCATCAAGATAGACAGCATCCAGCTTATCATTTCTAATCCAGTTAGCTATCTTATTTGGTGTAATATGTCCACCAAAATCACGCTTTGATCGAACTATAATACCACTCTTATGACTGAACTCTTCGATATATTTATTGTAAATAGTCATATCAACAGGTTCGCCTTTACGCAAAGCTGAATTAGAAAGTCCAGACAGCATAGAGTCCATTCTTAAGCCGATATTATTAGCACCCATTTCTATGCTAAGAAATCCGCATTTGAAATTAGCTTCCCATGCTGCAAGACACGATTTAATGAGTACCCATGTTTTACCCATGCCCATTCTGGCTAAGAATGATGCAAGCTCTCCGCTTTTAGACCATCCCCCGATTAGCTTATCAATTTCCGGAAACCCTGTCGGAATGAATACTTTCGGATTGTTAACAGCTTCTTCATATTCACGTCGTCTGTCTTTGATGTGACTGAATATATCATATGCATTAACTGTCGGTATAATTTCACGAAGCTGTGCTAACCGCTCTTCAAAAAATCCTAAAAGCTGTATGCCGTCATCTGCAAACTTGTTCTGTCCGTTTGCAATCATCTGATTTATCTCTTTAAATATGTACGCTTCTTTCAGACGATATATTAAAAAATCTACATCTTTACTTACTCCGTCAAGATCCAACTGGGGCAGGTTGTTAAACTGTGCAATCATCTCACCGAGATTAACATAGCCGTGTTCAGCGTAACGGTTAAGTAAGAATGTTAAGTAATTGTAGTCAAGTCCAAAATAGGAGTATGTGCAAACATTAGCACGTTCAAACTCCGGTATTGTGGAATTGTCAAGAACCATTCTGAAAATTGCTTGCTGTGGTATTGGTATCATTGCTCAAAATTTCCCCTTTTCCAACTTAATTTGGTAGTGCTACTAACACACCTTGCTTTGCTCTTGTTACAGCAGTGTATAACCTTGCTTTATCCATATATTTCGATGGAACATATATTACATTGTCCCATTCAGAACCCTGACTCAGATGTACAGTAATTGCATAAGCATGTTCAATTTTCGGAGGACGGCATTCCGGTGCTATCCGCTCCGGATGTGCAGCACCTACAAATGTAAAATCTCCTAATTCATCTGTATGCATAACACAGTTAATCAAGGTACCTTGTAATTCTGAATGTTTAATCTCAGCGATAACACCCTGTGCACCATTAGTTAGTGTAAAGCCCGCATCACTTGTAATAAGACTATTTGTACGACAGATAATTTTATCACCCTCTACAAACTGCTGAGTCGTAGACTTGCCTTTAAACCATAAGTTACGCATGTAAGAGTTCAGACTTTCTCTTGTTTTATTAGTATCAGCAAGCACCTGGTCTGCATACATAAACTCGTTATCAGCTATGCCACCGTAACGTACCTGACATGTTCCGAAAGTACCCGTCGGAATGGAACCGTTTAATATCTGCTGTGACAGCCAAATTACAGGGCTGTCTTGTGCCTGTCTGACAACCTCAGTAAGATAATAATCGCATTTGTCAAAGACAGTATTATCATTAACAGGGTCAAGCTGATTCGGATCACCGACTAACAATACAGGCACACCGAATGACATAATATCATCCAGCAGCTTTTCTCCGACCATTGAACCTTCATCAACGATAAACAACTTGATCTTTTTAAAACTGTCAGCCGGCTTTAGCACGTATTCAACTGATTCTTCGTCCTTTACTTCCTCTTCTAGACGCTGATAATTTAATATCCGGTTAATTGTCTCTAACATCTCAAAAGGATCAGTCAGCGAATCAATATCTTTTCTGATAGCCTTAGTTTTCGGCTGATATATCTGAGAATGTATAGTATGTGCTTCAAGTCCGGCTTTAATAAGTCGGTTAGCTGCTTTGCCTGTCGGAGTCATAAACAGACATTTCTCATAGCCGACATGTTCAGCTATAAGCGGAATAAGCCAGCTCTTGCCCGAACCGGCAGGTCCACCGAGTCGAAATATCATAGATTCTTTGTTATCGACCCATCGACAAATCAGTTTATTAGCTGTTTCCTGTCCGGCTGTCATTGACATTTAAATTCCTCCCTGTATTTGGCAGAACGTGCTATACGGTGCAGTACACTGCCAGCACAATCAAACGGATTAGCAACAGATGATGTAATTACGGTGATACCACCGCAATACTGGCGCATATCAAATATAGTCTGTAACAGCATATCGTCTTGCTGTGTGAGATATGAGAAAACGTCATCAAGCACAAGACATTTACACCGCTTGATCTCTTCAAGCCGTTCCGTTAGCCATGCATCCATACCGTATCGACTCTTGTTATGCATGCAGAGTTCAAACGCTGTTGTAAACAATCCGATATCATCAATATTAACACTGTCACGGTATCCATTCAGATACGACATCAGTATAGCGGCTGCATTTGTAGTTTTACCGATACCGTTGCCGTACAGATAAATGATACCTGTAGAACTGAATACGCTGTTGCATATAGTCTGAACTCCGGGTGTCACATAAGAAATATCAATCTTACGCAGTTCTACCGGTAAACCACTTTGTTCAATTAATCTATCCAGCTGTTCTCGCATCCTTTTAACTGATCCTCCAATCTCTTACGTGTTTCTGGATCACGTATCAGCTTCTGCCAATACGGATCCTGATAAAAACTTATATTATCATACATCATATCTTGTTCTTTAGTAAAATACACATGATTCCACTTACGCTTAGTCGCTGTCATAAACAAATAGCATAGATCAGACACAGATACTTTAGGTTTACGTGTTTCAAGACGACGTACCGTCGTTTTCTGTGCTTTACCCTGACCCTGTATATCAAAGGCATTAACAAGTTCATCTATGCATGACTCCCAGTCACTGACACTTAATTGTTTATTCTTGGACAGCCTCATATATAAATATTCTGCTACACAATGTGCAAGTCTGTCATCTTTCGGCAGATGCTTAATTGCATAGTTAAAGTATGGTTGTTGGCGTGATTCTGACATATTATAGACACCTCAAAAGTTACATTAATCACCGTTTTCAAAATTTCCAATCTCTTTCATAATGTTTGGGTCAGTATATCTTTTTAAAACAGCGTCAATCGGAAAATCAGGCATCCTCTCAGAGCAAAGTCGAAGAAATTTCGGAACACATGTAGTGAACTACCACGGAGCTAAACCTCCGTGGCTTCTTGTTTCATAGATTTCAGTTATTATCACACTAATACTAGCAGTTTTCCTAAAATCTCCACAAGCGTGTTAGATTCGGGC
>Ga0326511_10001833_pt1 | contig 17463 bp, 15 predicted proteins | sample 0_2496_0518_D_FD_203701 | JGI IMG/M metagenome (GOLD analysis project Ga0326511, IMG submission 203701) | Bovine rumen microbial communities from UC Davis, California, United States - 0_2496_0518 | ecosystem: Host-associated > Mammals > Digestive system > Stomach > Rumen | place: USA...
CGATGCAGAATCGTCTTTTTTTTCGGGGTATGGCGCAGTCCGGCTAGCGCACCTGCTTTGGGAGCAGGGGGTCGAAGGTTCGAATCCTTTTGCCCCGACATTGAAAATCAAGGAGTTACGAGAAGTTGTAGCTCCTTTTTTCGTGTCTTGGTGAAAAATTTGCCCATGATTTGCCCATAGGATTTCACAAATAAATAAAAATTTGCCCATCATTTATTGCTATCTTTTTTGCCCATCAGCAAAATTTTTCGATAGAAAAAGACGGATTATTTTAGCCTCTTTTCCCTGCTTTTTTCGGCAATTTTGGGCGATTTGCCCATGATTTGCCCATGAAAACAATTTAAATAATTGAAAAACAAGTATTTACAAAAATAGTATTCGAATTTACTGACAGTTTATCATTGACAAATGATTGATTTTCAATTGAATAAAAAAGCCGCTCCTCACGGAGCGGCCAACGCAAATTTAGATAACCCATTAGAAAAATGGGGTGCTTTGGTCGGATGGATGACCGACAAAAGCAATGCAAAAGTACGTATTTTTTCGGATGGCGCAAGCCAAATATAATAAGGTGCGCCTTTTTGCGCTTCCCCTCTCCCCCGCTTCGGGGTGTGTTGTTCCTGACTGGCTGGCAAAGGCTGCGACGACCACGCCGACGCTTGGCGGCGAAACTCACCCGCAGCCTTTGACAGACAGGCAGCAATCCGAATCGATAGCATTGCCCGCGCCTAAAGACAAAAACAGCGCGGGAAAACGCAACCCAATTTACAGCCGAAATAAGACAAAGATTGCGTAATGCTCAACGAAAAAAAGATTGAAGCACCCCTGCAATCTTTGGCTTATTTTGGATAAACAATTACACTATATCAAGCCAAGACGACGATTATAGGGCTGCAACGGGCAAAAAAGAAGGCCTCCAATTCAGGAAGCCTTGACATGTTTAATGATGACGGCCATAACAAAGGCGAGTACAGCCGCAAGGATTATGACCATGCCCAACAGGAGCCAGAGGGCGGCGGGGGGTTCTTGTTTGGCGGCGGCTCCTCGATGACGACCTGGGCATAATGGACGGTGTCGGTGAAATGGACAGGTTCGGGCTGGCCCTCGTAGGTGACGGTGAGGCTGTCATCCGTGGCCGTCGCCGTGAAAGTGCCTTGCTTGGTGGTGACGGTGAAGGCTTGGCCATCGAGGAGTGGACGGAGCGGCATGGCCGCGCTGTCGGCCACAGGCGCGACGGTGAGAAGCGTGTCGAAGGCGTGTGCCTGCACGGTGAGGAGTTCCGGGCAGCGTTCCGCGATGCGGAGGACTTGTTGCTGGGCGCGGCGGGTGCTGTCACAGGCACACAAAGCCATCGATAACAGAATCAGGAAGAGGAAGCGCATTTTCATAGCTTTTCAATCAGTTGTTTAAGTTCCTCGTTCTCGATGTTCAACTGGCGGACCTGTGCAGCGAGGCCGACGATTTCACGGCGGGCTTCAGTAAGTTCCGCATAGACGCGCTTATTCTCTTGCACCAGTTCATAGATGGTGTGTTGCATCTCCTTGATGACTTGGTTCTGGCGGTGGCGCGTGGCGGCAAACCAAGTAATGATGCCCGTAACGGGCGCGAGGAGTGTTGTTATCCATTCATAAAGTGACATGGCGACAATGTTTTAGGATTTCTTCTTCTTTTCCTTATCGCGCTCGGGGCGGGTTGCGATTGACATGGTTCCGTGGCCGCCTCCCCGCTGATACTGGTACGACAGATAGCAACGGATGTTGTCGCCATCGGCGGCAAAGCTGCCCGTTTCGACGGTCAGGTTGGCGTTGGAGGCCGAAGAGGACGTGTTGAAAACGGCTATCTTCTTTTGCGTTAGGTTGTAGGCCACAACGGAGAAGCAAGCCGAAGCGGGTTTGTTGATTGAAGCGACAACAGACTGGTCGATGACGATGCCCGTTACTGGATTAGCTGGAGAGCCTACAGAGGTTGCCGTAAGGGTCAGCATTGGCGTATCGATGCGCTCACCGTTGCCGATGCCCTCCAGCAAGGAGAGGTCGAAGGTCTTGACATCGGAAGCGTAGTCGTGGCAAGCCGAAAGCTGACGAGTGAGCATGTTGCGGCGGGTCATGCCGCGTGTGACCGTCGGGAACAACATGGCAAGTTGCTCATCGGAGAGTTGCAATGTGAGTTCCTGAACTTGTTTGAAGAAAGCACGTTGTGCCTGTTGGGCGGGTGTGTTGGCGTTCTTCACGGATTGCGCGATGCCGCGCATGTAGGAGATGCCGTTCCAAGATGAGCCGATGACAGTTCCCACCTTACCTTTGAATCCGCCAAGGATTCCTTGTTTGATTTTTCCCATAGTTGTAAATGATAGATTGTTTGCTGATTAGTTATTTTTCTTGGGTGGACGGGCAGGGCGTTCGCACACTCCCATCGTTCCGATGCCGATTTGTGCAGATTTTGCGCCTGTGGAGAGGAGGAAGCCGCTGAAAGTGTCAGAGGCTTCGCCATAGGCGGTGATGCCGACTGAGAATGACTGAACACCTGACGAGCCGAAAGGCACGGAGGAATTGAGCAGAAAGATTTTCTTTTTGGTCACATTGGCCACAAACACGGACGGGAACTCGTCGGCGTGGGTGTTGCGCCAGTCGCTTGCGCCGTCCCAAGACACGGAAAGGTTGTCGCCGTCGGCGACGATAACGGCAGCGGGCAGGTCAGCGGTGGGCGCATTGCCGAGGGTTTTGAGGCTGGCCAAGTCCACATGCTTGCCGTCGGTGATGGTGACGGATTCGGCGGCAAGTTGCTGGACGAGAGCGTTTCGGCGGGTCATGCCCTGCGGTGAATTTGGAAAGAGGAAGGCCAATTGGACAGCGGAAAGTTGGCTGACGAGGCCTTGAACTTCTGTGAAGAGGCTGCGCTGCTTTTGCTGCGCCTCGGTTTTAGGGTCTCTTTGCGATTGCGGACGGCCTTTCATGTAGGCGATGCCGTTCCAAGATGAGCCGATGACGGTTCCGACTTTACCTTTGAATCCTCCGAGGATTCCTTGTTTGATTTTTCCCATGATGAATAATTGTTTTTAGGTTGGTTGAAAACGATTTTGATTTTGCGAAGTTGGTACGAGGTTGGTACGAAGTTGTCCCCTACTTGACCCCAGCCGAAAACACTCGTAAAAAAGCCGCCCGTTTGGACGGCTTTTCCGGACAAGAGGGGCTGGCTTTACTTGCGTCTTTCGGGACGATTGACAATAGACAGCGTGCCAAAGCCGATTTGTGCAGTTTGAGCACCAGTAGCGAGCATGAAGCCGCTGAAGGTGTCGGTGGCCTCGCCATAGGCGGAGAGGCCGACTGAGAATGACTGAACACCTGACGAGCCGAAAGGCACGGAGGAATTGAGCAAAAAGACCTTTTTCTTGGTGACGTTGGCGACGAACACGGCAGGGTATTCGTCGGCGTGGGCGGAGCGGAAGTCGCTGGCACCATCCCAAGAGATGGCGAGATTGTCGCCGTCGGCGACGATGGCGGCAGCGGGCAGGTCGGCGGTGGGCGCATTGCCGAGAGTGGTGACATTGGCCAAATCGACGGACTTGTTGTTACCATCGACGAGCGCGTCAGCGGCAAGTTGTTGGGCGAGCGCGTTGCGGCGTGTCATGCCCTTGGGGGTTAGAGGAAAGAGGAAGGCCAGTTGCTCGTTGGAGAGTTGGCCAGTGATGCCCATCACTTCTTTGAAGAAGGCGCGTTGCGTCTGTTGGGCGGGAGTGTTGGCGTTCTTCACGGATTGCGCGATGCCGCGCATGTAAGAGATGCCGTTCCAAGATGAGCCGATGACGGTTCCCACCTTACCTTTGAATCCGCCGAGGATTCCTTGCTTGATTTTTCCCATGATGTTTACTTGTTTTTGGGGTTAGACATTGAGTTAATGAGGTTGCGGGTCAAGCCCGCAATGAGGACAGTGCTGCAGCCGCTGTCGTGGTGCCGTTGCCGTCATGGGTTGAGAAGCAGATCATAATCTTTATATTGTTTTTCCTCTGCGACTCAGATGCCTATCGTGGCAGCGACAGGGCAAAAGTATAAGGAAAAATGGATATAAATGGAAATAAGGTGCTGGCTTGCACTTACTTGCACTTCCGCGGCTGCTATTGAGCGGAAAAACAAGCCTATTTTTGCAGCGAATCTTAAAAAACAATCGATTATGAAGAAGATTTTGATGTTGGTGGCTGCGGTACTCCTACTCTCCTGTAGCTGTCATCAGAACTTAGAGAGAGTGGACGCGAGCCGGATGGCGGCGAGCGTAACCGGATGCTTGTCAGGAAGTGACAGCGTCAAAGTGTTCCTGAAGGTGAGCCGAGTTATTGATGGCGACACCTTCGTGGGGAACATCATCACGGCAGGCGGCGGAAGCCGCACGGCGAGCGACCAGAACGCCGGAGGCGGATGGTGGGCGCAGCAGATGGCAGAGACCCAAATCCGCATCAATGGCATCGACGCGCCGGAGCGAGGGCAGTATTATGGGGATGTGGCCACGCTGCACCTTCAATGGCTCATCGGCGGGAAGACCGTAGGACTGAAGCTGAAGCAGCGCGACCAGTACGGGCGGTGGATTGCGACGGCCTATTTGGACGGAGCGGATATCGGAGCGGAGATGCTGAAGCAGGGATTGGCGTGGCATTACAAGGAGTATGACAGCAACTCTCTGTATGCCCGATTGGAAGAGGAAGCGAAACAGGACGGACGCGGCCTGTGGAGCGACGAGCGGGCGGTGGCTCCTTGGGTTTGGAGGAAGATGGGGAAGTTTGAAAGAGATGCGTATCGATGAATCCCCCTACCCCCCTTACAAAGAGGGAAGAATGGACGGAACAAACTATAGGAGAATTAGTTATGAAACTGTCAGAATTGTCGAAAAAGAGGCTGGAGGGCGTTGATGAACGCCTGACGGCGATTGTGATTGAGTGCGCGAAGCGGTGTCCTTTCCCTTTCAATGTGTCGGAAGGGCAGCGGAGCGAAGCGAAGCAGCGCGAGTATGTGAGACAGGGAAAGTCACGGACGATGAAGTCAAAACACCTTATCGGGAAGGCGGTGGATTTGTACCCGCTGACGATGAACCGCAAAGCGGTGGACTGGACCAGGTTTGAGGACTTGGCCAAAGTGATGTTTCAAGTGGCTGGAGAAATGGATGTGAAGCTCGTTTGGGGCGGGAACTGGAAAACATTCGTTGATAAATGCCATTTCGAGTTGAAGTGAGTAGTTCGTTTTTTTCATTTTTTTCGGAAGCCTTTGCCTGATGGTGAAGGCTTTTTTATGGGGTGGTGGTCGGGGGTGACGGCGGCATACTCCCCTGCCCGTTGGGCACCCCCTCTGAGAGGGGGAAGGTGCGTTGGGTCAGCAGGTCAAGGGGGAAAAGCGCCTGCGGCCTAAAGACAGAGAAAAACAGAGCCGAGAAAGAGGATATTAAAGGCAACTGGACTACACCAGAGCGGGATACCCTGCGCCCCGTTCGCGCCAGCGCGGCCGACCCGCCCGACAGGTGTCCGCGCACGGTTTCAATCCGAAGCGGCGGCGGGCGTGCCTTTTGCGGCGGCGCCCCCAAAGAGGCAGGCACCAGTATGGCCATCGCGGGCTGGGGTGGCAACGATGAGGGGGTGAAACAAGATGCGCTTTAGCGCTCCGAACAGGGAACCGCCGGGCGGACGCGCAAGCAGGGGCGCAAAACTAAAGGGGCGCGGCGACCCCCGCCAATAAGTTGCGAGGTACGAGAACCGCTTGGGGGTTCGGGGGGCGACAAGAAAGCCCCGAGCGAGCGAGGAGCCACGAAAGCGGTTGGCCTTGGAAACGCAAACGCTCGCTGGAGCCGCGCCAGTGAAGCGCAGCGGAACGCTTGTCGCGGGACAGCGAAGAGCAGCGGCGGTGTTGCGCAAGGCCGGCACACAAAAAAAGCGCACGTCAGCTCAGCATTTTTTTTGTATGCCGCTCGTTATAGCCTTGTCGCACACCAAGGCAACCGCAAGAAGGGGCGACGAAGGGAACACCGATTTCCCCCTCCTGCTGAATTGGGTAGGTTGTGCGTTGGGCAAGATGCTTTACGTTCCGTTAAAGCTTAAAGGTAAATGATGGACTTAGCCGCTGGCGGGGTTTTTGCCCATCATAAAGCTATAGTTGTGGGTAAAGCGCGACGGCCTTTCATTTGGTTTTCGGAGAAGAACAAAGCTTTTGTTTACTGTGGTGCCGCTTCGGGCACGGGGTGTTTTGTTTAGTTTGCAGTTTGATGTTTTCAATTGTTTCGTACTAACGTGCTATCGTGCTTTCGTCGTGGAGAAACGCCTTATGCCCGAAGCGATTGGAAGGAAGAGGCAGGCCGTCGCGCGGGCTGGGCGGTGTTGCCGACGGGCAGAGTGGCCGCCCGGAAGAATGAGGACGGACACCCTGAACGGCGGCATTACCGCCCAGCATTGGGGAGGCAAAGTTAAAGCTTCCTTCTGCAAAAACCGTGACAGCGGCGGCGTTAGTCAGTTGGCAGTTTTCAGTTACTAGTTAGGAGTTAAAAGGAGTGATAATAATTAATATTAAAGGTGTGAGGTTTTTATACGGGGGCGGGGCTGCTGGCATTGGCCGCGACGGGTAGCGGAATCGGCGTTTTGTGGGTGGGAAAACGGGCGACCGATTAGCGGAGTTTGAAGTTTTCAGTTAGCAGTTTGGCGGTGGTGGTGCTGGTGCGGTTGGGCGACCTGACGACGACTGTAGCGGAGCGGACTGACGACGGCGGAGCTTGCGGAGCCATCGTCAGACCGACGGAGCGGAATGGAGTTGTCAGGGCGCGAAGGGTGGGATTACTACGATAAAGCAAAGGGAGTTCGTGTGCGGTTGGTGAAAACGCCGATGGAGCGACCAAAGCGGCGGATGGCAGCAGCTTTGGTATGTGCGTTGGCAAGGGATTAACAAGATGTGGAGCACCACGACGGAGCCTGAAGGATTGGGGGCGGCAGCGCGGGCCGCGTTAATGTAGCGCAGCGGAATGATAGCGACTGTAGCACTGCCGAACACAAGACAAAGGCTTCGGCGGGGGGCGGAACTCCTCTAACGGGTGGGATAGTGAAAGTTTTCAGTTTACAGTTGTCCGTTATCAGTTGTTTTAAGGTTATCGTGGTGATGCGCATTCGAGGTGAAACGAAAAATGCAACGAGTCTTAAGAATCTGCAACGAGTTTTGTTACAAATCCTTGAGTAAATTCAATATAATATATTGACAACCAAATAAATATAAAATTTTTCGTTTGGCTATTTTTGCAACGAGTTCTGAAAAACTGCAACGACTTTTGCAACGACTTTATGGTTTTCTGCCATAAGTGCGCTTGTTGGAATTGGCATTTTGTAAGATGACAAGCCCTTCTAATAATATCTATATGCTTTTTTCTTATTTTTGCAGCCCAATAGTTTAGTAAAAACATGGCACTAAAGAAATCTGAAATCTACAGCACGCTCACCAAATGTGCAAATAAGTTACGCAGCAATAGTGGTATCGGCGCGGAGTCGTTCAAAAACTATGTGTTGATTATCCTTTTCTTGAAGTATGTTTCCGACAAAGTGAAGTCGGGCGACAACACAGTTTTGGAAATACCCGAAGGCTGCTATTTTGAGGATATTGTCGCGCTCAAAGGCAAAAAGACCATTGGCGACTCTTTGAACAAAATCATCGAGAAGATTTCTGATGCCAATGGTTTGCAGGACATCATCAACCTCTCGGACCACGATTTCTGCGACAAGAAACTGGGCAATGCAGAAGACAGTTCGAAACTGATTGCAGAACTGATTTCAGCTTTCCAAGATGATGGCCTTGACTTTTCGCACAACCGTGCCGCTGATGACGACCTCATCGGCGACGCCTACGAATACCTGATGCGGAACTTCGCCAGCCTTGCCGGTAAGGATAAAGGACAATTCTTCACACCTACTGAGATTAGCCGACTGATGGCCTTGCTAATTGGCATTGACCAAGACGACCGCTCGATGGTTTCAGCCTACGACCCTACTTGCGGTTCTGGCTCGTTGCTTCTTCGTGTTCGTGCTGCAGCTAAGCACAATGTGAGTCTTGATGGTCAGGACATCGATCCTGCCAATATTGAGTTGAGCTATATGAACATGGTTATTCATGGATGCGAGACCCCTGACATCAGGCAAGGTGATACGTTGAACAGCCCCAAGCACACTATTAACGAAAGGTTGCAGACGTACGATTATGTGGTGAGCAATCCTAAGTTCAGCCTTCATAATTGGATGCTGACAGCCAAGGAGACAGACAAATACGGTCGTTGGAGCCCCGACATGGGCGTGCCGCCGCAACAATATGGCGATTTCGCTTTCCTTCTTCATTGTGTGAAGTCGATGAAACCTAACGGAAAGTGCGCCATTATCCTTCCCAATGGTGTGTTGACCCGTGGTGGCGACGAGGAAAAACTGAGAAAGTGGCTCATGGAGCAGCGATTGCTCTCTGGCATTATTGCATTCCCTGCCAATGCTTTCTATGGCACTTCCATTGCAGGCAATGTGCTTGTTCTCGACAACCATCGTGTGGCAGATGGCGTTTTCTTCATTGATGCAAGCGAGTTGGGCTATAAGGATGCAGATTCTAAAATCCGCCTCCGCGAACAGGACATTAAACGAGTGATTGACGTTTGGAGAGCGCGGAAAGATGTTCCGCATTTCGCTCATCTATCCACGTTTGAGACGACCCAACAAGAGGGTGAAGAAACACCTATGTATGAGATTCAGCGCAACGGTTACAATCTGAATATGTCGCGCTATGTCGTCCCCAAAGACAAAGAAATACACCAGAACATTGACGGCCATTTGCACGGTGGCATTCCCGCATACGACATTGACCAATTGCAAGGTTATTGGGATATGTGCCCATCGTTGAGAAAAGCCCTCTTTGTTCCGTTCCGCGAAGGCTTCTACTCATTGGCGGTAGATAAGCACAAAGTTTCGGAAACCATAAAGAACGAGCCGAGTTTCAAGGCGCAGGAGGATGTTTTCTGCAAAACCATTCAGCAGTGGTGCGAGCAAACGAAGCCGCTCATGCTTGCGGTTGGCAAGGAGAACAAACCAAAGGATGTGATTGCCCATTGGGGTCAGAGCATTCTCGACACTTTCAAGAAGTGTCATTCACTTGTGGATGCATACGATGTGTATGACCAATTGCTTGGGTATTACAATGACTCCATGCAAGATGACCTCTTTATGATTTCTCGTGACGGATGGATGCCAAAGCTTATAGAACCTGCGAAGAAAAGCCCCAAATGGACAGACCTCACATGTGATTTGTTGCCAGTTTCGCTTGCCGTTCAAGTGTTATTGCCCGACTTGAAGCGCCAGTTTGATACCAAAACTGCTGAGTTGGCGAATGTGCAGGAACAGATGAGCACAATGATTGAAGATGACGAAGGCTATTTGGATGATTCCGTCTTTTATGGCAAACGCAATGCTGCCAATATCAAAAAGAAACAGAAAGAGGCCACCCAGCCTGACATGCAGGGCGTTTATTCCAAAGAACAACGCGACCTTTGGCAGCAGTTCCTTGATTTGTTGGAGAATGAGAAATCCATAAAGGCTGAAATAAAGGTGCTTGATGTAAAGCTTTACAAAGAAATCAAGCGTGTTTATGCTGAATTGACAGAGGACAAAGCCCGAAGCAATATTGTAAACGACAAATGGCTTGCCGACATTATCGCCCGTATCAACAACGAAATGCAAACTGCTATGCATCGCATTGTTACAGAAGTAAACGATATGCATGACCGCTATGAATTTACAGTTGGTCAGCTCAGATTGTTGTTTGGCGTCAAGGAAACAGCAGTACAAGACCATCTAATAGAAATGGGATTTGACCTAAATGATGAAATGGGGGCTGAGCTATGATAGAAACAAAGTTTAAAAACAGTGAAGTTGGCTTAATCCCTGAAGATTGGGTAGCGGTTCCATTGTCTTCTATTGGTGAAGTCAAAATGTGTAAACGCATCTTAAAGGAACAGACCACAGAATCTGGCGACGTACCTTTCTATAAGATCGGTACATTTGGAAAAGAACCGGACGCTTTTATTCCTCGTACTTTGTACGAATATTTTAAAAGTGCTTACCCATATCCAAAGAAAGGTACAATTCTTATTTCTGCGGCAGGTACGATAGGAAGAACCGTAGTGTTTGACGGGACTGATGCTTATTTCCAAGATTCCAATATAGTTTGGATTGATAATAAAGAAGACAAAGTCAAAAACTCTTATTTGGAGCACTACTTTAAAGTTATTAGTTGGAAATCTGAGAATGGTGGAACCATTAGTAGACTATATAATGACAATTTGAGGTCTACCTTCATTTGTTATCCAAAGGATAAGGACGAGCAATCGCGCATTGCCACCGCCCTTTCTGATGTGGACGAGCTTATTGAAACCCTCAAAAAACTCATTGAGAAGAAGCGTAACATCAAGCAAGGTGCTATGCAGGATTTGCTCACTGGCAAACGTAGATTGCCGGGATTTACAGACGAGTGGATGGAGTACAGATTGGATGAGGTGTTGTCTTACGAACAGCCATACTCGTATTTGGTATCATCTACAGATTATACAGAAGCGGGAATCCCAGTATTAACAGCAGGAAAAACCTTCATTTTAGGATATACTTTTGAAGACATTGGAGTTTATGACAATTTGCCTGTTATAATATTTGACGATTTCGTTACAGAATCCAAGTATGTTGATTTTCCATTTAAGGTTAAATCTTCGGCAATGAAAATGCTGCGCTTAAGAGATGATAATAATGTCTTGAAAGTCGTTTTTGAGATAATGCAACGCATAAAATTCCCGATGACAGAGCATAAACGGTACTGGATCTCTGATTATAGTAGAATAAAGATATTGTTACCGTCTCCTAATGAACAAAAAGCCATTCTCGCAGTTGTTGATGATTTTGACGATGAAATACGATTATTAGAAAATAAACTCACCAAGTACCAATCCTTGAAACAGGGCATGATGCAACAGTTATTAACAGGAAAAATCCGTTTGATATGACATACCAACGAATCATAAAGCCAGAACGCGACACGCAGAATCGCGCTATTGACCTTCTGCTGTCTGTATTGCCAAAGTACCGCTACATTGGCAACCTCGAAGATGTTGAGAACAGCAATATTCGAGAGGATGACTTGCGGCAGTTCCTAACCAGCAATCAGCAATGCACGGTGCAGCAAGCCGACGAAGCCATTCGCTCGCTGAAGCAAGCAGCGGCATGTTCTACCTATGCCAATCTTTATGACAAAGGGCTGGCCACTTACAAGTTGCTACGCAATGGCGAAACAGTGAGCCAAGGTTTTGGAAAGACTAACAAGCAGGTGCAATATATCGACTGGATAGACCCGTTGAACAATGACTTTGCCATTGCAGAGGAAGTGACCGTTAGGCGTGTAACAGAGGACTTGAAACACCGTCGCCCTGACATCGTCGTGTATGTGAATGGTATCGCTCTTGTTGTGCTGGAACTGAAAAAGATTTCTGTTAGCGTGGCCAACGCCATCCGCCAAAACCGTCGCAACCAAGAGGATGGCGAAATACTCCAGTTTTTTACCACTACGCAATTGCTGCTTGCCGGAAACGAGAGCGAAGGCATCAAGTATGGCGTAACGAAAACGCCCGAAGAGTTTTGGCTGAAATGGAAAGAGCCGACTGGCAACCCATGTGAGCCTTCGCAGTTCACGCAAGCGGATTATCCCAATGAAATGATGCGCTCCTTGCTGCAAATGCTGGAGCCTAACAGACTATTAGAGTTTATCCACGACTGCATCATCTTTGATGGCGGCATAAAGAAGGCTGCTCGCCCTAACCAGTATTTTGCATTGGCGGCAGCGAAGAAACGCTTTGCCACCAAGGAAAGCGGCATCATCTGGCACTCGCAAGGTTCGGGCAAATCGCTGACCATGATTTGGCTTGCGCAATGGATCAAGGAGCAAGGCGATGATGCGCGTATCGTAATCATTACCGATCGTGACGAACTGGATAAGCAGATAGAAAACGGTTTCAAAGACACTGGTGAACAGCCCTACCGTGTGAAGAGTGGAGCCAAGCTTATCAAAGCACTAAATGAGTCGAAGCCAAGCATTATATGCACATTGATACACAAATTCGGGTTGGGCTTGCATGACGAAGTGGATGATAAGATTGTAATTGGCGACAAGAAATCGAAACTCAGCGTGGAGGAAGCGATGGAAAAGGTGGCCGAATCACTGCCCTCTGACTTCTCGCCCAAAGGAAAGATTGTGGTGTTCATTGATGAGTGTCACCGTACACAGGGTGGCATCCTTCACAAGGCCATGCGCAAAATCATGGGAAATGATGTGATGATGATAGGCTTCACGGGTACTCCATTGCTGAAAGCAAACAAACTCACATCCATAGAACAGTTTGGAACCTACATCCATACCTACAAGTTCGATGAAGCCGTGCATGACAAAGTAATTCTTGATCTACGTTACGAAGCCCGTAATGTGGAGCAGAAGATCGAACAAGACGATAAGGCAGAGATAGACCAAATCTTTGATGTTAAGACACAGAACATGACCCCACGAGCAAAAGAAGCCCTAAAGAAGAAATGGGCAACTTTGCAAAACATCTATTCCAGTGATGAACGTGTGAAGCGCATAGTGCGTGACATTTGCAAGGACATGATATTGCTGAAACCGCTCAGCGAGGGCTATGGCAACGCTATGCTTGTTGCAGGTGAAATCTACCAAGCCTATAAATACTGGGAGTGCTTTGAAAACACTGCATTGAAAGGCAAGACTGCTGTGGTGTCAAGTTATGATCCGCAGATGGGTGTTAGCATTGCTCAAGGCCATAGCAATGATGCTGAAAACGACGAGGAAACTTTCAAGTACAACATGGCCAAGAAGATGATGGGCAACAAGTCGGCCACGGAGTTCGAAGAATGGGCGAAAACTGAGTTTGTTGACCATCCAGCCAGTATGAAACTCCTTATCGTCGTTGACAAACTATTGACAGGCTTTGACGCACCGAAAGCCACCTATCTTTACATTGACAAACACATGGAAGACCACAATCTGTTTCAAGCCATCTGTCGTGTGAACCGTGTGGAAAGTGAACTGAAAGTGTTCGGCTATATCATCGACTACAAGGATTTGTTTGACGAGATTAAGGAATCTGTTGAGGATTACACCAACGGAGCATTTTCCAAGTTTGATCCCAAGGATGTTGATGGTCTGCTGAAGAACCGACTGGAACAAGGCAAGAAAGACCTTGACGAAGCCCTTGAATTGGTTGAGGGCATTTGTCAAAATGTAAAGCCGCCACGCTCAACCGACGATTTCTTTGATTACTTCGTTTTTGACCAAGCCACCACACCTGTAGAGGAACAGCAAGCCGCATCGCTTGAAAACGCCCAAAAACGTGAGCAATTCTATAATGCGGTGATGACCTTGACGAACCGCTATCTGGCGATTGCGACACAGATGGTCGAGGCTGGCTACACCGCAGAAGAAGCAAAGACCATTCATCAGAAAGTCACAGACTACGATGAATTGCGTAAGGCTATCATGCTTCGCTCTGGCGATACGACAGACCTGAAACAATATAATGCGATGATGCGTCAGTTGCTTGACCAATACGTGCAGGCTCCAAAATCCAGTGTTTTGGAGAAACTTGACGATTTCTCGTTCTTGGATATCATTGATTCCAACAGAACACCTGAAGATCCTGATGGTTTAGATACGATTATTGATGGAGAAAACGAAATCGGAGGACAACCTGCAGCGGCAGAGACCATCGCATCGAATGTGCGCAAGTACATCATCAGAAAACGAGATGCCAACCCAGAGTACTACGATAAACTGAGCGAGAAACTGAACAAGATTCTTGAAGAAATGAAACAACAGACCGAGGAGTATAAGGAAACACTGCGCAAACTTGTGGAAATGATGCGGGAAATGCGTGGTTGCAAAAAAGAATATCCATCGGACATCAACACTGACGGCAAAAAAGCATTGTATGACAATCTCGCTGAGGATGAGACTCTTGCCTTGCGTACTTATCTGGCTATCAAAGAAAATGCCGAGGTTGGCTTCCGTAATGATAGTCGTCGTCTAAAAAAATTGCGTTTAGCCATTGAAAAGGTTGAAGGAATGCCTGCCGATAAGATTGAGATTGTACTGAACATTGCCAAAAACAATGATGAGTTTTGATGAGAATAGCGGAGTTTGACATAGAAGTAGAACATAAGGTAATCAAGAACATTCACCTTGCGGTTTATCCTCCTGATGGAAGGGTGCATGTTTCTGTGCCCAACTATTTGAAGGACGATGAGGTGAGCATGTTCCTTTACACTAAACTCCCTTGGATAAGAAAACAGCATGAAGAAGTCTTGGCACAAGAACGACAAGATGAGCGCGAATATGTTTCAGGTGAAAGCCATTATCTGCTTGGCAGACGTTATCTGCTGAAAGTGATACCTACGATGGAGCGTGCCCATGTCGTCAGGAAGGTGAAATATCTTGAAATGTATGTTTGCAAGGACTCTTCAACCGAGCGCCGCAGATCTGTAATGGAAGAATTTTACCGCGCCGAACTCCGTCCCGTCTTGGAATCGCTTGTTGGCAAATGGGCGGTAACGATGGGTGAAAATCCAGTGACATTCGAATGGTCTATTCTGCTCATGCAAAAGCAATGGGGAAGCTGCCTGACGGCTGCAAGGAAAATCCAGTTCAACCTGTTGTTGTCACGCGTACCCTTACACTGCATTGAGTACATCGTGGTGCATGAAATGGCTCATCTGAAAGAGCATCGCCACAACAAAGATTTTGTTGCAATGCTTGACCACTATCTACCAGACTGGCAAATGCGCAAGAAAGAATTGGATGAGTTTATTGCGCTGCCAATTATGATTAATAACTAATATGTTTGTTGCTTTGGCATGTCCATAGTTGTCTTATAGGGTTAATCTATAAAAGGGGCAAGAGTAATAAAGGTGTGTTAAACTCCCATATTGTACTTTTTTATAGGAGGAAGCATTTTGGGTGGTTTAGTGCGATGAAATCTATGTTTAATTTGGGATTTATTGTTTATCTTTGCAAGATTTCTTTTAAGCGTCCTATGGACGGTCAGGGTGGCGTAAACCTTACTATGACAAAGGGCAAAAGCCACAATGGATTATTGTAAAATAGGGTATCGACATTTGAAAAAATAATAGGCATGAATGATAGTACAAAGAACACACCAGAAAACTCAAACGCTCAAGAGAGCCTTCAACCTAAAAGGATAACCTCAGAGGATATAGCATACCAAAGTGTACTCGATATTGAAGAACGTCTTCGAATTGGGGACGCGACGAATATTGCGTTAACTGGTCCTTATGGTTCAGGAAAGAGTTCTATTCTCATTTCATTAAAGGCTGATTATCCAGAATATGAGTATCTCAATATTTCTCTTGCCACATTGGAGCCATTAGTTGAGAGGGTGAATGATGTTGATGAAGGGCACTGTGATAACGGGGATGGAGAAATATCCAAAGAAAATCTTGACAGGCTGATAGAGTATAGCATACTTCAACAACTAGTCTATCGTGAAAGTCAAGATACATTACCCAATTCCAGACTTAAAAGGATATTTCACCTCTCTAAAGAAAGAATTAGGAATATTTCATTGGCTATACTTGGTGCATTGGCCGCTCTGATTATCCTTTTTGAGCCTTCTTTTTTACGTGTGGAATGGCTATGCGAGTTGTTAGGCCATCAGCGGCTGAATTTTATTGGGGATACGGTTAGCATTATTTACTTAATATGGTTTGTTTATGAGTCCATACGAAAGATAGTGCCCGCAATCAGTAATAGTCGATTGAACAAGTTGAACTTGAAAAGCGGTGAGATAGAAATAGTAAAGAACACCTCTATTTTCAACAAACATTTGGACGAGATTCTTTATTTCTTCGAGCAGACCAAATATAATGTTGTTATTATAGAAGACCTTGATCGGTTTGAGTCCACGGCTATATTTCTAAAACTAAGGGAATTAAACCTTCTTCTTAACGAATCGAAAGTGGTAGGTAGAAAAATCTTTTTTATTTATGCTGTTCGTGATGATTTATTCGTTGATGCAGACCGTGTGAAATGTTTTGATTACATTACTACGGTTATACCTATTATTAACCGCTCTAATGCAAAGGACAAATTAAAAGAAGAATTGGTAAAAAGGGGAGTGACAGAAATAAAAGACAAATACCTTAGGGAGTTGGGGTTTTTCTTGTATGATATGCGTTTGTTGAAGAATATTGCAAATGAATATGTTCAATATCGAGGAAAACTCGAAAAAGGTATCAGTCCTGAGAAATTGCTTGCGATGGTTATTTACAAGAATTTTTATCCACAGGATTTTGCATTACTTCACGATTGCAAAGGTATCGTTTATCAAATGATTAATTTAAGAGACAGTTTTATAGCAACCAAACTGGAACAACTGGAAAAAGAAAGTGCTGAAAAACAGGTGCAACATGAAAAGCATTTGAAAGAAAAGCATTTGAAGGAATCAGAATTAAGGCAAATTTATCTCGACGCCTATAGAGAGAAGATAGGAAATACGATGATAAGTTTGAAGGCTGGAAAGGATTTTCATAGTATTAAAGAAATCGCGGCTAACGAGAATTTATTTGAAGAATTAATCAAAAATTCAAATGTTACATATAATTTTATTCCTAATAATAATGGATATTATCCTGGAAGGCAACAGACGAACACAATACTTATTCCTTTCTCTCAGATAGAGAAAGATGTGGATTCTAATACCCCATACCATGAAAGATTGAAAGCCCTTAGATTATCATTTAAGGAATTCGATGAAGCCAATACTATAGAAAGGCGAAAAGACATTATTCGTTCGCAGTCAATAAGCCAAATTATGAGCGAGGTTAATTATAGTTCGAATCCTGATTATAAAGCATTAAATGTGCCTAGTCTAATAGAATATCTTATTTTGAAGGGATATATAGATGAGAATTACTACGATTATATTTCCTATTTTTATGACAATTTTATAGACGCTCATGATTGGAATTTCGTTCTTGACATGAAATTGAATAAGGAGCAACCGTATGAGTTTCATGTCAATAATGTAGAGGCTTGTTTAACGGAGATACCCAATGCTGTTTATCAAAGAAAGCCATCCTGAACATTGACATTGTGGATTATTTGGCTTTGCACCATTCGGAACGTAATGAAAAAAGGAAACTATCAACTGTATTAAGAACCATTGTTGAAGGGAAACACTATGATTTTTTGGCTGCCTATTATCAAAAAGGGCATTGTCAAGAGATTGTATTTTCTCTATTGTTTTACCAATATAGAAATCTTGATGTAATAGACAAATGTAAGGCTAAAATTTTTGGGAATCCCTATGTTTGCAAGGGATAAACTAAGGTCAAAAACTATGAACAAAAAAAATGCATTT
>Ga0326511_10001835_pt1 | contig 17451 bp, 8 predicted proteins | sample 0_2496_0518_D_FD_203701 | JGI IMG/M metagenome (GOLD analysis project Ga0326511, IMG submission 203701) | Bovine rumen microbial communities from UC Davis, California, United States - 0_2496_0518 | ecosystem: Host-associated > Mammals > Digestive system > Stomach > Rumen | place: USA: California...
CCGCTCTCGGCGAAGGCCTCGAAGGCGTCGGCGTCGAGGATGGCCGTCCAGGTGTAGGAGTAGTAGCCGGCGTCGTAGCCGGTGGTGAAGATGTGCTGGAAGTAGGGGCTGCGGTAGCGGCTGATGATTTCGGGGATGAGACCGATGTTCTTCATGTGCTCCTCCTCGAAGGCTATGGGGTCGATGTGCTGTTTCTGCTTGATGGAGTAGTAGTCCATGTCGAGGAGGCTGGCGGCGAGGAGCTCGGTGGTGATGAAGCCCTGGCCGTAGGTCTGGGCGGCGGCGATTTTCTGGATGAGGGCGTCGGGGATGGCCTCGCCGGTCTGGTAGTGGTGGGCGTACATCTTCATCACCTGGGGGTGGCGGCACCAGTTCTCCATGACCTGGGAGGGCAGCTCGACGAAGTCGCGCGGCACGTTGGTACCGGCCAGCGAGGGGTAGGTGCAGTTGGAGAGGAGGCCGTGGAGGGCGTGGCCGAACTCGTGGAAGAGGGTCTCGCTCTCGTCGAAGTTGAGCAGCGAGGGGCGGTCGGCTGTGGGCTTGGTGAAGTTGCAGACAACCTGGATGATGGGCATGACATTCTTGCCGTCGAGGGTGCGGTGCTGTCCGCGGAACTCGGTCATCCAGGCGCCGCTGCGCTTGGAGGCGCGGGGGTGGAAGTCCATGTAGAGGATGCCAACGGTGCTGTCGCCCTGGCGCACCTCGAAGCAGCGGGCTTCCTTGTCATAGGTGGGCAGGTCGGTGCGCTCGGTGAAGGTCAGGCCATAGAGGCGGTTAGCCACCATGAAGGCGCCTTCGCGGACACTGTCGAGGGCGAAGTAGGGGCGCACCTCGGCGTCGTCGATGGCGTACTTCTCGGCACGATACTTCTCGGAGTAGTAGCGCCAGTCCCAAGGCTGGAGTTTGGCGCCGGGCTCGTCCTGCGAGAGCATCTTCTGGTAGAGGTCGCGCTCCTGTTTGGCGGTGTTGAGGGCGGGCGTCCAGATGTCCATCAGGCAGCGGTAGACGTTGGCCGGGGTCTTGGCGAGGCAGTCGTCGAGGACGTAGTCGGCATGGGTGGGGAAGCCGAGGATGTTGGCGCGTTCGAGGCGGAGGTTGACGAGGGTGTCAATGATCTTGGTGTTGTCGAACTTGCCGCCCTGGCAGCGGTCGGCGTAGGCGTGCCACACCTCCTCGCGCAGGGCGCGGTCGGTACAGGTCTGCATGAAGGGTTCCCAGGTGGGGACATCGAGGGTGACGGTGTCGCCGTTGAGGAGGACCTTCTTGTAGGCGTTGGTGGCCTTGAGGACATTCTGCGCGAAGCGGAGGGTGAGGGAGGCTATCTGCTCGTTGAGTTCGCGGAAGCGGGGCTGCTGGGCCTCGGGCACATTGGCGCCGGCGCGGACGAAGCCGTTGTAGGTCTCGGTGAGGAGGCGGAGCTGTTCGGGGTTGAGGCCAAGGGTCTCGCGCTGGTCGTAGACGGTCTTGATGCGGGCGAAGAGTTTCTGATTGAGGGCGATGTCGTCGTCGTGGGCCGAGAGGAGCGGGGTCACGGCCTCGGCGATGGAGTCCATCTCGGGGCTGTTCTCGCACTCGCTGAGGTTGAAGAAGACGCCGCTGACGTCCTTGAGGAGCTGTCCGCTATACTCGTAGGCGAGGATGGTGTTTTCGAAGGTCGGGGCTTCGGAGTTGCCGGTGATGGCGTCGATTTCGGCCTTCTGACGGGCCATACCCTCCTGGAAGGCAGGCATGTAGTGTTCGGTCTTGATGCGGGAGAAGTCGGGAATTTCGTAGGGTGTGTTCCACGCGGATAAGAAGGGATTTTCCATGTTGTTCTGATTTTTGCATCCGGCGACCAGCATTGTGGCCGCGGCGGCGATGAGTAATGTGCGTTTCATATTAATATATTTTATTCATTATTCTTTATGATGGCTTGTAGAACCGCCTCGAGGATTTCGGCGCTGAGCTTCTTGGCGACGAACTTGTGGTCGCGGTTGTCGATGAGGTAGATTTGGGGTGTGGTGGTGATGTCGTAGACCTCGCGCCAGTCGACATTGGCCTCGCCGCCGCTGAGGTCGACCCAATAGGGGTGCGACATGTGGTGTTCGGCGAGGAAGGACTTCCACTTGACGATGGTTTGGTCGTCGGGCTCGGTGAGGATGGCGAAGGCGCTGAGGCCGATGGAGTCGACGTAGCGCTCGAAGACCTTGTACACCGCAGGGATAATGTCGCGGCAGTGGCCGCAGGTGGGACTCCAGAAGAGGAGCAACGTGTAGCGGCCCGGCATGTGGTGGAGCGAAGCGGCACGGTGGTTGGTGTCGAAGAGGACGAGCTCGGGGGCCACCTTGCCCACCAGAAGGCGGTCCCACTTGGTGGCGCGCTCTATCTGTTCGTCGATGACCGAGGGTTCGAGGCCGGTGACCTCGCCGGTGGCGAAATAGCGCTGCACGAGGTGGACATAGACCTCGTCGTAGACCATCACCTTGCTCTGGAGGAAATGGTTGGTCATGTTGAGGATGAGCCAGCGGTAGACGTTGGGGGCGGGCTTGGAGCGGTCGATCATGCTGTCGAGCAGCGGGCAGATCATGTCCGGCGGCATGCGGTTCATACGCTTGTCGACATACTCCATCACGCGGTCGTAGAAGACCTCCTTGGGGGTGCGGAGGATGAAGGGGTCGTCGAGGGGCATGTTGTCGAAATAATGATCCATCAGCCACTCGTAGCGCTCGCGGTCGGACAGGGGCTCGCCGTTGGCGTCGAAGCGTGGGACGTCGACATCCTTGGTTGCCATCATCATGCGCGAGAGCATGCATTCGGGGTAGCGGTTGATGAATTCGAGGCGGACACTGTCGAGCCGCAGCCGCTGGGCCGGGACATAGACATCGTGGAACTCGGCGGAGTCCATGGTCTTGCTGGCGGAGACCATGTCCTGGAAGAGCGATTCGTTGGCACGGTTGAAATTGAAGAACACCTCGTTCTCGCGGGAACCCTTGGAGGACATGCCAAGTTTCCAGTTTTCGTTGTCGGTGCGGAGGGTGAAATTCTGCTTTTCATGATAGACGACGAACTCCACGAAGCGGTCGGTGTTGTTGGTGACATAGTAGAGGCCGGGCTCGAGTTCCTCGTCTCCCTCGAAGACGAACTTGCCTTTGCCGTTGTTGTAGGCTGTGTCGGAGAAGAACTTGTACTGGGCAAGGTAGAAACCCATGTAGAGCACAGAGTCTTTGTTGCCCTCGGCCACGAAGGTGATTTTGTAGCCAGGTTTGGCGGCCACGGAGAGCAGTGGCAGAAGCGCCAGGAGAATGGTGAATGCGTATTTTTTCATATCTTTCTTTGTTTGTATTCAATTATTTACCGATGCAGAAACGGGAGAAAATGTTCGTTAACAATTCGTCGGAAGAGACCTCGCCGGTGATGGTGCCCAGGTGGTAGAGCGCGTCGCGAAGGTCGACCGCGACAAGGTCGGAGGGTATTGCTTCGTCGAGGGCACGGGAGGCTGCGGCGATGGCTTTCGCCACATGGAGCAGGGCCCCATAGTGGCGCTCGTTGGAAAGAAGAGGGGCGTCGCCAGAGAGGCGGGGCTGGTACCGCTCGACAAACATGGCCTCCAATTGGGCGATTCCATCCTTCGTCCTGGCGGAGAGATTTATGGATGGCGACGGGACAGAGGCGGCGACGGGCAAGTCGGACTTGTTGTTTACATAAATCACTTGCTTGCCATCGAGGTCGACATCGGGCGCCTGCCAAGGGGTAGTGGCGTCGTGGACGTAGAGCACCACCTCGGCGTCGGCCACGGCCTTGCGGCTGCGCTCGACCCCCATAGCCTCTATGGCGTCGCTGCTGCTGCGGAGGCCGGCGGTGTCGATGAAACGGAAGGTGATGCCGTCGAGGGTCAACGTTTCCTCAATAGTGTCGCGCGTGGTGCCGGGGATGTCGCTTACCAAGGCGCGGTCGTCGTCGAGAAGGGCATTGAGAAGAGAGGACTTGCCCGCATTGGGGCGGCCGACGATGGCCACGGGGATGCCCCGCTTGAGGGTATTGCCGAGAGAGAAAGAGGCCAAGAGCCGCTCCACCTCGGCGGCCAGTTCACAGAGTGTCTGGCGCAATTGGGAACGGTCGGCAAACTCGACATCCTCTTGGCTGAAGTCCAGCTCCAGCTCGAGCAGCGCGGTGAGGTCGAGCAACCGCTTGCGCAAGTCGTTCAGCTTGCGGGCATAGCCTCCACGCAGCTGGCTGACGGCCAGGCGGTGCTGCACAGGGGTAACGGCATCGATGAGGTCGGCCACGGCTTCGGCTTGCGAAAGGTTGAGCTTGCCGCCGAGGAAAGCCCGCATGGTGAACTCACCGGGTTCGGCCAAACGTGCGCCGTCGTCAAGCAGGGCCTGCACGATGGCCTGCTGTACATAGAGCGATCCATGGCAGGAGATTTCGACCATTTCCTCGCCGGTGTAGCTGTGAGGCGCAGGGAACCATACCGCCAGCACCTCGTCGATCAGGCTGCCACCGTCGGAGAAACGTGCAAAGTGGGAATGGCGTGGCTCCAGCGCATCGACCGAGAGATGGCGCAAGGCCATCTCCCTGGCTTGCGGTCCGCTGAGACGTACCACCGCCACACCTCCCACCCCACGAGGGGTGGAAACCGCCACTATGGTATCACTTCCCATCCTTCTGTTCAGCCATATATTGGTCGCCGTAAAGCGAGGTCATTTCTTCGTCCGTAAGCCCGAGATCGACTTTCACCTTATAGATATTGGGGTAGGCAAGAATGAGCATCAGCACGGTCACCATGGCCAGCATCAGAAGCACATTCTGGCTGGAGACCACCGTCATTGCACAGAGGATGACCACCACGGCCAAAATGGAGAGGTAGAGCGAACGGATGTAATTGGCATAACCCGTCAGCTTGGCTTCGAGGCTTTCTGTCTGGCGCAGGCAGGGGACCTGCTTGCGGATGACCAACAGTGCCATGCTCAGCGACAGCACGGCAAGAACGCTACCCGCCACCAGCATCCAGCGGTTGACATAGTCGCTCTGCATCGGGAAACGCCAGGGGCTGGCATAGAGGAACAGCGAGGCCAGAATGACCACAGCCGCCGAGCCCCAAAGACCCAGCTGGGCGCTGTGTTTTATTTTGTCGGTTTCTTTTTTATACATTGTTTTATCTATAGTTTAAGATACTTTGCGGTATAGGACTGTTTGCATTTGACAAGGTCTTCCGGAGTGCCTGCAAAGACCACGTTACCACCCTTGTCGCCACCTTCGGGTCCCATGTCTATCACCCAGTCGGCCACCTTGATAATGTCGTGGTGGTGTTCGATGACGACGATACTGTGGCCCCTCTCGATGAGGCGGGAAAAAGCGGTCAGCAATTTCTGAATGTCATGGAAATGCAGACCTGTCGACGGTTCGTCGAAGATGAAGAGCATCGGTTTTTCGGCCTCGCCCTTCACCAAATAGGATGCCAGTTTGATGCGCTGGCATTCGCCACCCGAGAGTGAGCTGGACGACTGTCCAAGCTTCAGGTATCCCAATCCAACGTCCTGCAACGGAGTGAGGCGCGTATGGATGGGGCGCGTTTCGTCGCTATCGAAGAATTCCACCGCCTGGTCCACAGTCATCTCCAGCACCTCGCTGATGTTTTTGCCTTTATACAGAACCTCCAAGGCTTCATCCTTGTACCGGCTCCCGTGGCATTCTTCGCACAGCAGGTGCACATCGCTCATAAACTGCATGCTGACGGTCACATAGCCTTCTCCCTGGCACTCCTCGCAACGGCCGCCTTCCACGTTGAACGAGAAGAAGCCGCTCTTGTAGCCGCGTGTCTTCGCCAACGGTTGGCGGGCGTAGAGGTTGCGCACCTCGTCGAAGACTTTCATATACGTTGCCGGATTACTGCGCGACGAGCGGCCGATGGGGTTCTGGTCCACCATTTCCACCGCAGCGATACGGCGCACATCGCCGTCCATGGCCATGCAGCTGCCCACATAGTCCGCGGCACCGTCGAAACGATGCTGCAGCACATCGTAGAGCACTCTGCGCACCAGGCTCGTCTTGCCCGAGCCGGACACTCCCGTCACCACCGTCAGCACTCCCAACGGAATATCCACATCGACATGCTTTAGGTTGTTGCAATAGGCGCCATGGATGGATATCCTGTCGCGCCACGGGCGACGGCTCACCGGCACATCGATACGCTTCTTGCCTGTAAGGTAGTCTGCCGTCAGCGAGTTCTTGGCCTTCGCCAAACCCTTCGGTGCCCCGGCATAGACCACCTCGCCCCCAAGCCTTCCAGCTCCGGGGCCGATGTCGATCAGCCAGTCGGCCGAACGGATAATGTCCTCGTCGTGTTCCACCACAATGACGGTATTGCCGAGGTCGCGAAGCTTCTTCAAGACGTTGATAAGCTGACCTGTATCTCGCGAGTGAAGGCCTATCGACGGCTCGTCCAGAATATACATCGACCCCACAAGCGAGCTGCCCAGCGAGGTGGCCAGGTTGATTCGCTGGCTCTCGCCGCCGCTGAGGCTGTTGCTGGCGCGGTTCAACGTCAGGTAGCCCAGGCCGACATCCATCAGATAGCCCAACCTGTTCTTGATTTCGGTAATCAAGCGCGTCGTCATCTCCACCTCGTGGGGACGCAGGCGCTGCTCAATGCCGGCAAACCATTCCGTAAGGCTCGACACCGGCATTTCCACCAACTCGCTGATGCTCTTTCCGTCAATCTTAACATAGTCGGCATCCTTTCTCAACCGCCTCCCCTTGCAGTCGGGACATACGGTCTTTCCTCTGTATCGCGCCAGCATGACTCGATACTGTATCTTATAGCTCTGGCTCTCGACCCACTTGAAGAATCCATCGATTCCTTCCCATACCCCGTCGCCATGCCACAGGATGTTTTTCTGCTCTTCGGTGAGTTGGAAATAGGGGGTGTGTATCGGGAAATCAATCACCGCCGCGTGGCGGATAAACTCCCTCTTCACCTCCTGCATCTTGTCCCCGTTCCAGCACACCACGGCGTTCTCATATATACTCTTGCTCTTGTTCGGCACCACCATATTCTCGTCGATGCCGATGACGCTACCGTATCCCTGGCAGGTGGGACAGGCACCGTATGGGTTGTTGAAGGAGAAGAAGTTGGGATTGGGTTTCTCGAAGGTGATGCCGTCGGCCTCGAACCGGTTCGAAAACTCGCTGAACTCACCTCCGACCACTCCCACCACGCAGGCTCCCCTACCCTCGAAGAATGCGCTCTGCACGCTCTCCCCAACTCTCGCGGCCTGTTCGTCGTCGCCGGCATGCACCTCTATGCGGTCCACCACCAGCTGGCAATCCTCAGGTTCACCCTTCTCCACTTTCCACTCCCCACTTTCCAGCCAGTCCTCAATCTTCACAATCGTTCCCTTCACCATCACCCTCACGTATCCTTCCTGCTTCAGTATCTCCAACTGGCTCCTCAGCGGGCGTTCTTTCGTCCCCGCCAGCGGTGCCATTATCAGCACCTTCTCGCCCTCTTTCTGCTGCAGCACATAGTCCACCACATCGCTCACCGAATGTCTCTTCACTTCGCAACCGGACACTGGCGAGTAGGTCCGACCAATTCTGGCAAACAACAGTTTCAGGTATTCATATATCTCAGTGCTCGTGCCCACCGTCGAGCGGGGGTTCGACGTGTTCACTTTCTGCTCGATAGCCACGGCCGGTGCCAGTCCGTGGATATAGTCCACTTCCGGCTTTGTCATCCTGCCCAGGAACTGCCTGGCATAGGAGCTCATACTCTCCACGTATCGCCGCTGCCCCTCGGCAAACAATGTGTCGAAGGCCAGACTTGATTTGCCGCTGCCACTCAATCCCGTGATCACCACAAGCTTCCCCTGCGGTATCGTCACATCAATATTCTTCAGGTTGTTCGCCCGTGCTCCTTTGATAAATATATCCACTTCTCGTTGCTTAATTACATTTTTCAATCACTCATCACTACTCTATCTTCATCTCAACCATCCGGCTCTTGCTGCCGTCCAGCGTAAGCATTACAATATCGCCATTCTCTCTTTTGGCTGCCGACACCAGCGAGTGTTTCGTCTTCTGTTCCAACACCGTTTTCTTCACGTCGCCAGCGGCACTCACCGCATAGAGAACCAGATTGTTCTTGTCTCCCATCTCCAGCTCTTTGGCATCTTTGGCAATGTCATACGAGCCTGGATACTTCGGGTGCTCGCTCTTCACCAGACACACCGTGTCGCCCTTTGCAAAAAGGGCAATGTACAACTTGTCGTCCATGTTCTTCTGCATGTCGTTGCGACGCACATTCCTTGTCCACATCACGTCGCCGCTCTCGTCCATCGCCACCAGGTGAATTCCCTGTGTATAGTAGCTTGTCGACACCGTGCCGTTGGCATTCATGTAGTGCATCACATGCCTGTGGCCCACAGCCAAGACGGCGCCATACGGCATGCCCACATACGCCAACGGCGACACCATGGGGGCCATCTGGCTGCGCTGCACTTTCTTGGTCTTTTTGTTGAGCAGTATGTTCATGTCCTCGTTCTGGAAGGGGTGCATGACGAATTTCGTCACACTCATCGAGTCCATGTCGAACGCCATGGACACCGTTCCTCCCACCATCCTGTCTTTCGGATTGCTATCCCGGGGCGAGAACAAACCGCCGCAAAGGACCTTCCGTCCAACAACGTTCAGGATCTGCATGTCCTTGATTCTGTCGCAACTCATGGTCAGGCCGTAGGTGTCGCCGCTCCGCGAGGTTATCACGTTGATGGTGATGCGCTCGCCGTCGCTGACTTCCTCATATCCAAGGGTAATCATCTCGCCATCGTTGCTCACGGCAATGCTGCTCGTCGTGCCGACACCATATTCCTTGCGCCAAATCTGCTCCATGGTCTCGTCGAACATCAGTGCCTCGGCGGAATACTGGAGCTTCTTCGTCATCTGCAACAGCATCAGCACGCCCATATAGTCGCCGTTCTCGCTCACCGCACCCCACACATAGCTCCGGTCCGTCGGCGTTTTTTCGTATTGCAGCAGCGTATCGATCTTGTTGTCCACCAGCTTCATGCTGTCCAGCACCACACCCGCTCTCAGTATCGTTACGCTCTTCGTCTCGCTGCTGTCCACCAGCACCACGTCGGCAGTGCCGTCCACCAGTCTCGCCGTCACCACCTTGCACATGCGGCTCATCGGCAGTTCCAGCCTGCCCAGCACTCTCAGGTTACGATCCACTTCCACCACCTGCCAGTCGTCGCTTCTCACAAAGCTCTTCGGACCGTCCTCCGTGCGTGTCAGCCAACAGTCATGCTCGCCGTGGCGACCCAGGTACCAGGCATTCTGCACCGACTCCTCGTCCATCCACTTGCCCGGTTCGCCCTTGGCGATGGTGATATTCTGCGCCGCAACACCACTCCATATCCCGCACACAACACTTATAATTGCTAAAAATCTCTTCATATTGAAACTTTGTTTATTTTATTCACTAAACACTTAACACTTAACACTAAACACTTAACACTAATAAAACCCTATCTCCTGCTCCTCATCACCACAAACGGCACCAGCACCTCCTCCATCGACAGGCCTCCGTGCTGGAAGGTGTTCGTGTAGTAGCGCACATACTCGTTGTAGTTGTTCGGATAGACAAAGAAGTCGTTTCCACGGCAGAAGATATAGGGGCTCGTCACGTGCAGCTTCGGCAGGAAGGCCCGCTTCGGGTCCTTCACTTCGAAGACATCCTTCGGATTGTAGTCCAGCAGACGGCCCTGCTTGTAGCGCAGGTTGACGCTCACCTCGCGGTCGCCCTTCACCCTTACCGGATGGTCTATCTTCACACTCCCGTGGTCGGTCGTAATCACCACGTTCACATCCTTCTCGCTCAACTCCTTCAGTATCTCTATCAGCGGAGAATGCTCCAGCCAGCTCAGCGTCACACTGCGGTAGGCCTTCTCGTCCTCCGCCAGCTCGCGCACAATGTCGCTGTCGGTACGCGCATGGCTCAGCATGTCAATGAAGTTGTAGATGATGACGTTCAGTCCGTTGCGCATCAGCTCCGGCAGGCGGTCCACCAGCTTTTTGCCGTACTGCGCGTTGAGCACCTTGTTGTAGCTCATCTTCACGCCGATGCCGTTACGGCGAAGGTTCTCGCCCAGCAGCTCGGACTCGTACTGGTTCTTCCACCCCTCCTGGTCTTCGTTCAACCAGTACTGTGGATACATCCGCTCTATCTCGCTCGGCATCAGGCCGGCGAACATAGCGTTGCGGGCAAACTGCGTCGTCGTGGGCAGGATGGCGTAGTACATCTCCTCGCGCTCGGTGCGCAGGTACTGCTCCAGCAGCGGCTGGACAAACTTCCATTGGTCGAAACGGAAATTGTCTATCACTATCAGGAAGGTCGGACGTCCGTCTTTCAGCAACGGGAACATCCTCTCCTTCAGCACCGTGGGCGACATCAAAGGCCTGCCCTGGCCACCGGCCACCCAGTTCAGGTAGTTCTCCTCATAGAAGCGGCAGAACTGGCGGTTGGCCTCTTCCTTCTGCGACATGAAGATGTCGTGGATGTTCTCGTCCTCGCTGCCCGCCAGCTCCAGGTCCCAGTAGACCATCTTGCGGTACACGTCCTTCCACTCCTCGGCATCCATCCGTCCGCCAATCATATTGCCAATCTCGCGAAACTCCTGCTGGTAGTTCATCGTGCTACGCTCGCTCTGCAGGCGCTTGCGCTCGGTATGCTTCTTCACCATCAGCCACAACTGGCTCGGACTCACAGGCTTGATAAGGTAGTCGCTGATCTTTCCGCCCAGGGCATCTTCCATCAGGCCCTCCTCCTCGCTCTTGGTCACCATCACCACCGGCAGCTGCGGCCACTTCTCCTTCATCCTCCGCAGGGTCTCTATGCCGCTCAGGCCCGGCATCTGCTCGTCGAGGAACACCACGTCGGGCATCGCGCCGCCGCTTTCCAGCTCGTCCAGGGCGTCGCTGCCACTCTGCACAGCCGTCACCTCGCACCCTTTCTCCTTCAGAAACAGCATGTGAGGCTTCAGCAAATCAATCTCGTCGTCGGCCCATAATATCTTAGTCTGCATAATCTTTCTTTTTATATTTTGTACAATATAACGATGCTTCGCGGAAAATATTGTACAAACCGACAAAAAGATTCAACGTCGGTTCCCCATCCCCTGTTTTCCGTCCCCTCCACCTACCAAATTCTTCCGGAAAAGAGGATGGTAACAAGCGGGTATGAAGGTGGTAAGAAGATGGTAAGAAGATGATAGGGTAACGCTACTGGTTTCCAGTCTGTTGCAAACGAGCAAAAATTTATTGTATTTCGATAAAAAACGGGGTTTTCGGCCAGTTAGGGAAGATTTTTTTCTTCTTGACATGGGTGCAAAATAATATTTTATTTTTTTTGTCGTTATAGATAATTATGATACTAACCGAACTCTACCAAGAGAGTGCGCTCCTCGCCCAGATAATCGACCGTTTGGGCAAGGAGTGCGCACGCCTTCATGTGGACGGCCTCGTGGGGTCGTTGCCTGCCGTCCTCGTCGCGTCGCTGGCCCGCCGATGCCCCACCGTGAGCCAACTCGTCATCGCCCCCTCCAAGGAGGAGGCCTTCTACCTGCAGAACGACATCGAGGCCCTGATGGGAATGAGCGGAGAACGGAGAACGGAGAGCGGAGAGCAAACCGACGCAATGAGCTCTCCACTCTCCACTCTCCACTCTCCGCTCCAGGTCATGCTCTTCCCCACCTCCTACCGCAAGGCATACCACTACGACACCGACCTCACCGACAACGCCAACCTCCTGATGCGTACCGAGGTGATGAAAACCCTCGGCGGCTCCGAGCCCGCCATCGTGGTCTCCTACCCCGAGGCCCTGGCCGAGAAGGTGGTGGCTCCACGGACCCTGGGAACCAAAACCTTGCGCGTGGCGCGAGGCAGCAAGATGGACATGTGGGATTTCGTGGAGAAGCTGGAGGACTTGGGCTTCGAGCGCGAGGACTTCGTCGTCGACCCCGGCCACTTCGCCGTGCGCGGCGGCATCGTCGACGTCTACTCTTTCGCCTCCGACCTGCCCTTCCGCATCGAGTTCTTCGACGATGTGGTCGACTCCCTCCGCACCTACGACACCGTGTCGCAGCTCAGCGTCAAACAGCTGGACCGCATCGACATCGTCCCCAACCTGGAATCTTCCGCTGCCCAGCAACCCAGCAACTCGGCAACTCAGCAATCCCCAACCATGGTCTCCATCCTCGAATACTTCGGCAGCGAGGACATCGTCTGGACCCAGAGCCTCATGATGGCCGCCGAAACCATGGAGAAAATCCTGGCGGACACCCGCAAGGCCTACGACGAGCGCCTGGCCGACAAGGCCCACCCCATCGCCGGCCCCCTGCCCAAACCCGAGGAAATCAGCTGCCCCGCCAACGAGTTCCTCCATCGCCTGCTGGAATGCAAGATTGTCGAATACGGCAACAGCCACTACTTCAGCCAGGCCGAACAACTGAAAGCCCAAAGCGAACCCCAGCCCGCCTTCAACAAGCAGTTCGACCTCCTCACCGCCAACCTCACCGGCTATGCCGAACGCGGCTACCAGCTCCTCATCACCGTCAGCAACGAAAGCCAGGAGAAACGACTGCAAAAGATTCTCAGCGAAACCGTTGACACACAGCAACCCATCCCCCTGCAACTCCTCAACCTCAACCTCTCCCACGGCTTCATCGACCACGACCAGCATGTCCTCTGCTACACCGACCACGAAATCTTCGACCGTTACCACAAATACACCGTCAAGAACCTCAGCGCCGCCCACGAGGCACTGACGCTCAAGGAGCTCTTCGAACTGAAGCCCGGCGACTTCGTCACCCACATCGACTACGGCGTGGGCCGTTTCAGCGGGCTGGAGAAGGTGACCGTCGACGGCAAGAGCCAGGAGCTCATACGCTTGATATACAAGAACAACGACGTCCTCTACATCTCCATCCACGGCCTGCACAAGATTTCGCGCTATGTGGGCCGCGAGGGCGAGGCACCGCAGCTCAACCGCCTCGGCAGCAACACCTGGCAGGTGCTCAAAGCCAAGACCAAGCGCCAGGTGAAGGACATCGCCAAGGACCTCATAGCCCTCTACGCCAAACGCAAAGCCTCGCAGGGCTTCGCCTACAGTGCCGACAACTCCCTGCAGGAACAGATGGAGGCCTCCTTCCAGTACGAGGACACGCCGGACCAGCTGAAAGCCACTCTCGCCGTCAAGCACGACATGGAGGACCGCGCCCCCATGGACCGCCTGGTCTGCGGCGACGTGGGCTTCGGCAAGACCGAGGTAGCCATCCGCGCCGCCTTCAAGGCCTGCTGCGACTCCAAGCAGGTGGCCGTCCTCGTGCCCTCCACCATCCTCGCCTTCCAACACTACAACACCTTCTGCCAGCGACTCAAAGGCATGCCCGTGCGCGTCGACTACCTCAACCGCTTCCGCACCACCAAGGAGAAGAACCAGATCTACAAGGACGTCGAAGACGGCAAAATCGACATCCTCATCGGCACCCACGCCATCACCAACAAGCAACTGAAGTTCAAGGACCTCGGACTCCTCATCATCGACGAGGAGCAGAAGTTCGGTGTCAGCGTCAAGGAGAAGCTGAAGGAGATGAAAGCCTCCGTCGACTGCCTCACCCTCACCGCTACGCCTATCCCCCGCACCCTCCAGTTCTCGCTCATGGGCGCCCGCGACCTCAGCGTCATCCAGACCCCGCCGCCCAACCGCCAACCCATCGAGACCGAGCTCAGCGACTTCAGCGAGGAACTCATCCGCGATGCCATCAGTTTCGAGATGAGCCGCGGCGGTCAGACCTTCTTCATCTCCAACCGTGTGGAGAACCTGCCCGAGATGGCAGGTCTGGTGCAGCGCCTGGTGCCCGACGCCCGCGTGGCCATGGCCCACGGACGCATGGACGGCAAGGAGGCCGAAGAGACGCTGATGCACTTCCTCGAAGGCGATATCGACGTGCTCGTGGCTACCTCCATCGTCGAAAACGGCCTGGACATCCCCAACGCCAACACCATGATTATCAACAACGCCCACCAGTTCGGCCTCAGCGACCTCCATCAGATGCGCGGCCGCGTGGGCCGTTCCAACCGCAAGGCCTTCTGCTACATGCTCATCCCCTCCTACCTCTCCCTCACCCCCGACGCACAGAAACGCCTCAAGGCCATCGAGGAGTTCTCCACCATCGGCAGTGGATTCAACATCGCCATGCGCGACCTCGACATCCGCGGCGCAGGCAACATCCTCGGCGCCGAGCAGTCCGGATTCATCTCCGAGATAGGCTACGACATGTACCACAAGATTCTCAACGAGGCCATCGAGGAACTCAAGGAGAGCGACTTCAAGGATCTCTTCGCCGCCGAGGCCGAGGAGAAAAAGGAATATGTGCACGAGTGCACCATCGAGACCGACCTCGAGGTGCTGCTGCCCGACGACTACGTCACTTCCGTCTCCGAGCGCCTGCTGCTCTACAAGGAACTCAACGACCTCACCACCGAGGAGGAGCTTGCCGCCTACCGCAGCCGCCTCGAGGACCGCTTCGGGCCCGTGCCGCTGGCCACCGACGAACTCATACGCACCATCACCCTCCGACGCATCGCCAAGGAGTTCGGCATCGAGAAGATTGTCCTCAAGCAGGACCGCATGGTGCTCCACCTCGTCAGCAACCAGCAAAGTCCCTTCTACCAGAGCAACAACTTCATGAAGGTCATCACCTACATCCAGAACCACCCCAAAGAGACTCGCCTCAAGGAGACCCCCGACAAACTCACCGTCTCCATTGCCAACATCAAGTCCATCACACAGGCCCTGGCCACCCTCCGCCTGATGACGGCGTAAGGGGAGTGGCTGAGTGGCTGAGTGACAGAGTGACTGAGTGGCTGAGTAGCTGAGTGACTAAGTTGCTGAGTGGCTGAATGGCCAAGTCATAAAGAAAAGGTTCGAGTAGTGAAACTCGAACCTTTTTATATATTACTCAGCCACTCTGTAACTCAGCCACTCAGCCACTCTGTAACTCAGCTACTCAGTTACTCAGCCACTCCCCTCCCTACTGCACGTCTTTCTCGTCGAGGGGCTGGGCCAGGAGGTTGAGGAAGTTGCCCTTGCTGTCGAACTCCATACGGGTGAACTTCACCTGGCGGGTACCCTTCACCTTCTGGCTGATGACCACGTAGGTATAGGGCTTGGGCTTCTTGCCGTCGGCTCCGCGGAACTTGGAGTTGTACTCGTAGACAACCATCTTCTCAATCTTGTATTTCTCGCCGTTGAACTTCTCGGCCAGATACTTCAGGATGCCGTTGCTGTAGCGGTCCTTGGGCAGCACCTTGCCAGTCATGATGGCCTTGCCGTCGTTGATGTCATACACGGCTTCCTTTTCCACCTTCTGCTTGTCGGTGAAGTAGGCCACGGCATACTGGTCGTTGCGGTTGATCCACTCGGGGCCGGCCTTGCAACGCTTCTCGCCGATGGCTTTCTCGAAATTGTCCACAGCGGCCTGGCAGGGCGCGAAGGCCTCCACCTGGGGCTCGTCGGCCTTGGGGGCCGGACGGTTGCGCGTGCGGCTGGTCTCGGTCTTGGTGGCCTTGGTGATTTCCTCGTCCGTGGCGTCGGGATTGTTATGGGTGTAGTAGTCACGCTTGACGGCCGCGGGGTCGGGGGCGTTGCTCTTCTGCAGCTTGCCACGGGTGTCGAATATCAGCTCGAAGTCGGTATCCGAAATACCTTTCTTGGTGATAATCATGCGGTAGTAGTTGTCGCCGCTCATCTCCTCCACATAGTCCAGCGTCTTCACACGGTAACCGGGATAGTTGTCGGTGAAGTAGCTGGTGAGCATCGTCGGGCATTCCTCCATCTTCACGGGGAACGACGAGTACTGCCAGTCGCCGCCGGCGGTGAAATAGCTGCGGCCTTCCTGACCGTCGATGATGACTTCGGCAATGTATTGTCCCGGAGCCTGATACCAGGTCTTGACCTTGTAGGAGTCGTAGGTCTTCTCGAGCGACAGCAGTACCGAGCGCGGCACGGCGGTCTCTTTGATTTTGGTCTGCGCACCCACCATCAGCGGGAGCAGCATCGCCAGGGCAAAAACTAACTTCTTCATATCATTAGGTTTTCTTATTCAGTACCCCTTCCGGGGCTTTTATTGCAACGTTAACGCAACTTTCTCGTTTTTATTGCATACTCTATTACTTAATCACTCAGCCACCCAGTTACCCAGTTACCCAGTTACCCAGTCACCCAGCCACCCAGCCACTCAGCCACTCAGCCACCCAGCCACTCTATTTGAACACCACATCCTTGCGGTCGGGGCTGATGCTGACGGCGGCAATCGCAACGCCTGTACGCTCTTCGATGGCGGCGAGGTAGGTGCGCAGGCGCTCGGGCAGCTGGCCGTAGGAGGTGATGCCCTCCAGGCTCTGCTTCCAGCCCTCGTAGAGCTCAAGCACGGGGTCGATACGCGCGGTGTTGTACTCGAAGGGTATCTCCTCGGTGCGCTCGCCCTCAATGTCGTAGGCGGTGCACATCTTGACGGTCTCGAAGTCGTTCATCACGTCGGGTTTGGTGACGTAGAGCTCGGTGACGCCGTTGATCATGCAGGCGTAGCGCAGGGCCGCAATGTCCAGCCAACCGCAACGGCGCGGACGTCCGGTGGTGGCGCCGTACTCGTGGCCCAGCTCGCAGAGGCGGCTGCCCACCTCGTCGAAGCACTCCGTCGGGAACGGACCGGCACCCACACGGGTACAGTAGGCCTTGGTGATGCCCATCACCTTGCCTATGGCGCTGGGGGCCACACCCAAACCGGTGCAGACACCGGCGGTGATGGTATTGCTCGAGGTGACAAAGGGATAGGTGCCGAAGTCGATGTCCAGCATCATGGCCTGCGCACCCTCGGCCAGCACCTTCTTGTCCTCGCGGAGGCACTGGTTGATGAAGTACTCGCTGTTGACGAAGCGGAAACGCTTCAGCGTGGACAGGCTCTCGAGCCACACCTTCTCGTACTCGCCGAGCGTCATGCCGTCGATACGGAACTGCTCCACATCGAAGCCCATGGCGTGGGCCATCATCAGGTGCTGACGCTTCAGCTGGCCGTAACGCTCGATGAAATCCGGGGCCATGATGTCGCCCACGCGGATGCCAGTGCGGGCAATCTTGTCGGTGTAGGCGGGGCCGATGCCCTTCAGCGTCGAACCAATCTTGCTGTTGCCCTTGGCCTGCTCGTTGGCGGCGTCCATCATGCGGTGGCTCGGCAGGATAAGGTGCGCCTTCTTGCTGATGAAGAGGTTCTTCACGGCGTCGACACCCTTCTCGGCCAACGCCTCGATCTCCTGACGGAAAATGCGCGGCTCGATGAGCACGCCGTTGCCGATGAGGTTGATTTTCTCCTGGTGGAAGATGCCGCTGGGAATGATGTGCAGCACATGCTT
>Ga0326511_10001837_pt1 | contig 17432 bp, 33 predicted proteins | sample 0_2496_0518_D_FD_203701 | JGI IMG/M metagenome (GOLD analysis project Ga0326511, IMG submission 203701) | Bovine rumen microbial communities from UC Davis, California, United States - 0_2496_0518 | ecosystem: Host-associated > Mammals > Digestive system > Stomach > Rumen | place: USA...
AAATTAAATGCATTCTTATTTATTTCATTTGCATTAATATGTCTTGCATTAGGATTATTTGTTTGTATTCCACCATTATATTTGTTTATAGGTAATCTTTCTGAATATTCTTTATACTGCTTTGTTGCCTCAGTTCTTTCTTCTCTGTTAGAATTGAATGTATTATCTTCATTTATTATTTTCTTTTTCTTTAATCTTTCAATTAAATCCATTGACTACACTCCCATTAAATATGCTTTTTGTTCATTACTTATCCTTCCACTCTTAACAAGTCCACTTAAGAAATTATCTCTAGCTTTAGAATTAGCTTTTGTTGTTGCTAATGTTGCTTCAATCTTCTTATCTAAGCTATGTTCACTTACATTAACCTTATTAGATTGTGCTGATGATCCAGTTGATGCTCCTGAAGAATTTGATACACTATCTCCCGTATTTACTACATTGCCCTTCGAACTCTTTTTGCTACTAGATCTCGAAGAGCGTCTTGCTCTAGTAGCCTGAGCTTTTTTTGACAATTCAAATTGTCTCTCCCATTGACTATCAGATACAGCATCTCTTTGTTTTTGATAATCAAATTGCTCACGCCATTGACTATCTGCAACTGCATCTCTTTGTTGTTGATATATGAATTGTTTTCTATTATTTCTCATTTCATATTCTTGTGTTAATAACTGCATTCTTTGTTTTAATAGTTCTAATGCTGTTTGAGCTTGTGTTATATTTCCTTGTTTTCTTGCTTGTGCTATTTGAAAATCAAAATCAGCTTTTAGGTTTCTTGCATTGTTTAATGTTTCTGTTACATTCTTTTGGTAATTATTGTATAAATTAACTTTACTTGTTTCAGCATATCCACTATTAGCAAGTCCCATTTGTGCTTGTCTTTCTGCTTCAACTCCATATTGATTAGCTTGTTTTTGATAATCTGTATATAGTCCTCTTGTTGTCTTTGTTACATCTTGATCTACTTTATTTCTATTTCTTTCAAGTTCGTCTACAGTTAGCTGTGTTTGTTGATTTATTAAGTCATTTTGCTGTTGTTGCTGTTGCCCTAATAAGCTTTTTTGCTCATTTGACCATCTATCTATATCTTCATATCCTTCTGCCATATCTTTCTCCTTTCTAACTTACTCTTTTCCACATATAACAAGTAATATATGGTTGTAGGTTGTTATGAGGTTGATCTTTTCCTGTATATTTATGAGCATCATAAATATCCTCATCTACCCAATCCCCACCTTTATATACAAATTGTGGAAGATGTTGATTTCCTGGTGTATTATCAAAATTACCTACTACTCCATGTTTATGTCTAGGCATTTCAGCTACTGTTAAGGTATGTGTTTTTTCTCCTCCTGTTTTTTCTGCCTCATTAAAATCTGCATCCTCACTATCTACTCCAACTGGTACTCTTCCTTTTCCCCATAATTCCCATGTTCCAAATCCTAAATAAGTTGCTGGGTTTACGTTTTCTGTTTCAAATATCAATTTTCCTACATGGTATCTTGCTTGTAATCCTGCTGTTATTTCACTTCTTATTTGTGTTCCTAATGCTGATATTAAACTTTGCAAACTTGTCTTTGTTCCTGATACTAATTGTTCTGTTTCTTCTGTTAATGTATTGTTAATATAATTTTTTATTTTTGTACCCGCTTCATCAAACTTTGCTTTTATTTCTTGAGCTGACATCGATGGAGCATCAGGTAACTCTGATATTACATTTGTATTTTCTGTAAATTTAGTTAAACTCATAATTTACCTCCTATTTCTTTGTATAGCCTCCTACAAAGGCCTCTAATATCATTTGAAATACTCCAAATGGTTTATCTTTCTCATCTGAATAAATTTTTAATGATATTTCTTTTATCTTTTTCTGTTTTATCTTGTAAATCAAAAAAACCTCATTCGTTGTATTGAATGAGAAGTTTTCAAAATTAATTTTATTAAAATCAAATCCTTGTAAAGATTTTTCTGTTACATATTTATAATCAGGTATTTTGTCGGTTTTCATTGCTATTTTTACTCTACCATTTTGCATTGTTCTTAATTTAGCAATTCCACCCCTTTTGTTTGTTGTTTTATAGTGGTTAGGATATCCGAAGTTATCCATAATAGTTGTCCAATAGCTGTTTATTGCATCTCCATCATCGTTTGTTCCTTCTAAACTGTATATTGATCCATCTCTTCCACCTATGTATAAATTTCCATTGTATTCCTTTAATATATTAGGTTTAGCTTTTGATATCTTCCATCTATACCATTCATATTCAAAACTTGCTAAATAAGCTGTTTTTTGTCTTGAATCAGCTAGATATATTTCATCTCCAACTAAAATAAGCAAGTATCCTTCCCATTCTTCCATTTGAGCATTATAGTAATCTGTATTATTAACTAACTTACTATCTACTAAATGACTTCTTGGAGATATTACTTGCCTACTATCTAATTCTGTTGTTATTATTCCTTGTAACCCGTCTATACTTAAATAAACTATGTCATCAAGGAAATTCATTGCAACTGATTTACAACCTAATTCAACATTTCCTTGTACACATGGATATACTTTTCCTTGCTCATCATCTATCATTTTTGTATGGTAGAATACATTTGCATTGTTTTGATCTTTATCTTTTAGTACCCATAATACATCAGATCCAACAACTATATCTTTTATTGGAGAATCACTTGCTCCATCTTCTGAATAGCTTAAATCACTTATGTATGTTGGATCGTTTAATTCACAATGGAATATTGCATTAGGATAAGCTGTATTTCCTGTAAAGAATATTCTGTTATCCCACATTATTGCTTTTGTACAATTTGATATTCTGTCTTCATACCCTGCTACTTCTTTTGTAAATGTTATAAATACATTATCTTTTCCACTTAATGCAGGTTGTGCTGGTGCTGTGTTAAATGTTATTATTCCAGTTGCTAAATTCACTGAATAATCAGAATTTGTTAATTCTGTGTCATTTACTACAACTTTATCCACACTTTCTATACCTATTGCATCTAAAACATAGTTTGTTGATGTTCCATCTGCTAAAAATTGGTTTATTCTTTGCTTACTTAGTACATTTACATCTTGGTATAATTCTCCTCCACCTGTTGGACTTCTTCCTATAGTTGTTGTTGGTACAAATGCACTATCACTTACTTTGCTTACTGAATTGCCATCATATCTTAAATAATTAGTTCCATCATTTATATATAAATAATTTCCAAATTTATTAAACGATGTTCTGTTATTAATATTCATCCCTTCATACAATTCGTTCAATGTTTCGTTAGTTGGTTCATCAGGAAAGTTTGTCCATTCATATAGTTTAGTCCCTGAATGTACTACTGCTTTTGAATTACTAACTGCATAAATACCTAATACTTTATTTCCTATTGTTCCAATTAGTTTTAATCCTGGTCTTGTTTCATTACATGTTCCTTCTGTATCCTTGTAATTTTTCCATACATTCAATGCATCAGGACTTCTGTTTATTTGTACTTGACTTGGATCTGTACTAAAATCAACTCCTGCAAAATCAGTGTATGTTCTTGTTAATGCTGTTGGCATATTACAACACTCCTCCCACTTCTTTTGCAATCATTGTTGGTATTTCTCTTCTTGAATCGAATTGTTCTCTTTTTCTTTCATACTCTTGCAAAAATGCTGTATGATCTTCGCTTGGATCAGCTTTTAATATATCTTTTACTACCATATAAGGCAAAAAGAATTGTGCATCTTGATCAATTTCTAACATGAAATCATCTTCTGTATCATTGGTTATTAACGATGGATAAGCATAGTATTCTATTATGTATTGAGCATCTGATTCGTTGCTTATATAAATATCTTTCTTTCCTATTGTTTTATAATCAGCTTCTACTTCGCAGTTATTTTCATCTAAAGCAATTACTCTTTTTAATTGATACATTGTAGGTAAGCTGTATTTAGTATAACCTTCGCTTGTTTCTCCAGTTATTTCCTTTAATACTTTTGTTTTTAGTATCTTTTTTAGCTCTGATATTTCTTGATATGCTAATGAATATATTAAATTAATTCTCAATGTTATATCATCGTCATCTGAATGCCCTGCTTTTTCAGGTGCATATTCTTCCATTAATGCTAATGCAATGTCTTTATTCTCCCCTAGTGTCATAAATTCCCTCCTTAATCAAATTTTAAGCAGTTTAAATCTTCCTTTACTTCATCTACTGATTTTGGTTCAAAGTCAGGTAATATATATCCCTGTCCATCTTGCCATATTAATCTTGTTCCTTCTTTAAGGTCTATTTCTAATTTTGAATATTCTTTTATTTTTGCTCCGTTATGTTCTCTTTCGTCTTTTACTTCTGTTATAAATTTAGTTCCCTTTATTGTTTGATGTACTCTTCCGTCTTCTGTAACATCGTCTACATCTGTGTCCTTATTAACTGTCAATCCTAAAAATTGATAATATTGTGGTTTAATCATGTATCTTTCAACATGATCTTGCGGTTTCTTTCCCTTAAAAGTTTTCTTTTCTTCCATATATCTCATCCTTTCCGCTTCTGTCAGACTCGAACTGACTTGCTTTCCTATAAAGCGATAAAAAAAGAGAGGTTTTACCCTCTCCTTAACTATGCAGGTATTGTTTCTAGTAATGCATATATTTGCTCTGGTCTTACAACCTTTGCTCCATATACATATAAACCTTTTACAATATCTCCAAATCCTTTTTCTTTTTCTACTGCTTTTACTTGATCAATTTGTCCAGCAAATGCAACAGCTTTTGAAGTTCTTATGATATTGTATCTTACATGATCTGTAGTATTTACAGGTAGTAAGTTTTCAATACATACCATAATATTGTTATATTTTCCTACAGCACCTTTCTTAGCTAACTCAACATTGTTTGTTAAAACTTCTGTTAATGATTGTCTTAAGAAAGAATACATTTTTGGAGAAAATTCTCCGTATAATTCATCTGTAGGTTTTACATTGTTTGTATACAATGCAACTAATCCTTCTTCAACTTTTTCTACAGCATTTGTTTTTGAAGGTGTAAATGCTGTACCTTTTGCAACTGTTGAACCAGTTTTTTCAATTTCAGTTTTGATTATAGATGCAACATATTTATCTCCTTCTTCGTGTAAATATCTAGCACATTCTTTAGAGTCATTTTCTAATACTCCTGGAATTGATTGTGCTTTATCTACGTTATCGAAGTATCTTGCGAAATATTTGAATTGATCTATAACTAATTCTTGATCGTTACCATCAACATTCTCGATATCGATATCTGTTCCTGGTACATAAGTTCCAATAGTTGGTGCTACTGAACCTGTTATTTTTAATTTGTTTCCTGCTTTAATTAATTCTTTTTCGAACTCATAATCACAGTGTGTTCTTAATCCTGTTAATGTTTCTAATGCGTTTTGTATTTTATTACTCCATATTGTTGGTTTAAATACTGCTACTGACATTTAAAATCCCTTACCTTTCTTTGTACCACTGAAGTCTGGATTTATCGACAACCTTCATTATTTCAGGATTATTAAGATCCTCTGGTGTAAGCTTGTCGAAATCTTCAGGGCTATAATAATCTTTTATTTGTTTTACTTGTGTAGTACTTTTTGCACTACCTGGAGATTTTGGTCTCTCCACTACATTTCCATTTAATTTGTTATACATGTCATATATCTTTGATATAGATGTATTTGCATTAAATTGGTTTCTAAAATCTTTAAAAGCTTTGTCATCTAATATAGATGTGTCATATCCTTTTGATTTTAGTTCTTCTGTTGCTTCAATACTTTCAAGTTCATTATGAATAGTATCGAACATAATCTTTTCTCTTATAGTTCTTTTAGACTCAGGAATACTTTGTATTCTATTTGCTTCCGCTTCCATTTCATCTTTACCTAATTCGATGATTTCTTTTGCATCAGCTTTTGCAAGTATTCTTTCATCTCTTTCGCTATAAAAGTTTTCTTCAGGAATATTTATTCCTTGTTCTGAGTAAAACTCTGATGATTTATTTATTGCATCATCTAAGCTATCTACTCCTAAACCTGCTTTCATGATATTTTCAAGCTTCATATACTTAGATAGTTTCTTTTGATAATCCCTATCTCTTTTAGCTCTATCTCTGATTAGTCTGTCTTCGACTTTCTCTTCGAATAGTTTGTTAGCTCTTTCTTCCACTAGCTTGTCAATATCTTCTTCGTTGTCTTGACTAGTATTAACAACTACTTCTTCAGCAGTTTCTTCTTCAGATGTTTCAGGTACATCTTCAACAACAACTTCTTCGTTGTCTAATTCTTCGTTCATAAAAACCTCCCGTTTATACTCTGTCGAGTTTCCTTGCACCTTTTATTGTCGATAAGCATGTTTTGGACATATAAAAAAGACCCCGTAGGGTCAATATTAAAATCTTATTCTTCTTCCTCTATCTTTTCTGTTATTTCTTTATTGCACTTGGGACATTTGAATGTAATCAGGTTGTCCTTGATTTCCTTCACTAACATTTCCACTAGTCTGCATTGGGGACATTTCATTGTTACCATTCCTTCCTTCTTCGTCCATTACCATATTCATTGCACTTGTTAATCGATTTGCTTCCATTTCAATTTCAGCTACTTTTTGTTCAAATTCTTTTCTTCTTTGTGATATTACTTCAAGCTTATTCTTTGGCATTGCACTTGTATCAGGTAATGCATCTATAAATTCATCAAATGTTATTTTATCTCTTACGTATAAGTTTTCTAATGATTGTTCTTCTGCGTATCTATCGTATGGACTTCTTGGTGTTATATCTACTTTAATGTTTGGTTCTAATGATACTATTTGTTGATATGTTATTTTCGCTGGTTCTTCAACTATATTTCCTTCTGCATCTTTTTCTTCAACTAATATATCTAATCCATCTACATAGTAAGCTTTCCATATTTCATACCATATACGAGCAATATCTTCTACAAAAGTTTTAAAGTTATCTACTTGTTCTGATAATGGTTGTTGGTTAGCTTGTTGAACTGCTAAAATAGCTTTTCCTGATGCTTGTGTTGGATCTACATTTCCTGTTGCTACATCTCCTGCACCTTCTAACTCTCTTGTGTCATTTTTCATTTGCTCTGCTAAGTTGTTTGCATCACCGCTCATACTAGCTGGATATATGTATCCAACAGCTTTCTTAACATCATCAACTGTTGCTCCACCTGTTACTTTTATGCTTGTACCAACTTTTTCTAGACTTGATGCATTTTCTATTAAATCAGCATTGTAAACAAGTTTTGGGAATGCTCCCATCTTAACTGCTAAACATCTTCTCGCTTCTATTTTGTTTATTTCAATTTGATTAGGAATAATTCCATTAACTGCTCCTATACCTCTTGCACTTCCTTTTTGTTCTTCCCAGTTGTAATGTGCTACTGGATATAGTTTCATTTTTGTATCAATATCTTTTTCTAATGTTACATATTTAGTTCCTTTTGAATAATGAACTGTACCATTTTTCTTATAATACTTTAATAATATTAAGCACATAGGATTTACTTCGTCTGTTATTGAGTTATATCCTGCTTGTTCTAATGTTTCTCCATCAGGTAATATTAGTTTTATTTCTTCTTCACTTACTCCGTTTGCCTCTGCTAATTCTTGAGCTTCTGATACTGGTATTCTATAAGTAATTATTATATATGGTTGTTCTTGTATGTTTGAATTGTTTTCATTTCCATAACATACATTATTTTTATCAATTACTTCTATCTTTGTTTGATTAGTTGGTTCATCATAAAATGTATGTACTATTCCTTCGTCATTTATACACGCATCTTTTGACGACTCTCTTATTCTTTTATCTGCTTGTTGAAGTTCCCATGTTCTTGCAATATGTTTATTTAATACTTTACATAGATTTGTTAATTGTCTTCCTTCATCTATTGTTGAATATGTATTAGGATTAAATACTATTTCATAATGGTTTTGATATATAACTCCTAACTTGTACTTAACAATAGGTTTTATAATGTTATAAATCATAGGTTGTATTCCACCTAAATTAGCATTTTCCCATTGCTTACCATGATAGAAATTATAGTTCTTTTCTGTGTTTGTGTATAAACCTTTACTTCTGTTATACATTACACCTCTTTGATAATCTCTCCATATTGCAGTTACTTCATATTCTTCACTATTAGATTTCAATATTCTTCAACTCCTTTTGGTTGTTTCCTGTTCCGTCATAGTTTTCTATATTTGCTAGAATGTCATTGAATTGCTGTATTTCTTCTTTTCTTTGTTCTGTATATTTATGATCTTCATGTTTCTTTTTTATTTCCTCAATAGGGCTTTTAACTTCTATCTTTTCTTCATGATTTAAGTTATAACCACTAAAAAATCCTATACATAGACAAGCTACGCATAGGATTGCATACAATATACTAATCATTTTTCTTTTTACCTTTCTTAGTTTCTTTCTTTTCTGTCTTCTTTATTTCTTTTACTTCTTCTTTTACTACTTCATTTGTTCCGTAATATCTTTCTCTAAATAATTTCTTTTTCATTTCTTATTCCTCCTAAAATACATTTATACTTGAGCCTAAATCAGACTCTATTCTAACTGTTTCTTTAAATCCAAAATCTTTTAATATATTTGCTTGGATTTCTTTATTTTCTTTTACTTTTACTTTCATGTCTTGTTGATCTCTTATGTAATAAGCAATAGCTAGTGCCATAACTAAGTCATCGTGGCATCCTTCTTGTGCTTCAGGTCTTCCTTTTTCATTTCTTACAAAGACTAGCATTTCTTCAAGTGTGTCTTTATCGTTTATTAACTCTATGTTGTCATTTACTATTGCTTGTAATTCACTTAATATAAGTGGCCTTGTTATTCTATCTGTTCTGAATCCATAAGCTTTTACTGTCTTTCCTGTGTATGTGTCTTCTTTCATTCTTACATATTGTTTCTTGTATCCTATTCTTTCAAGTTCTTTTATTGGAAATGTATCAAAGTTACTTTCAATTCCTTCTAAAGCATTATTGTAATACTTTCCTAAACAATACATCTGTCTTGTATATTCGTCTGCATCAAATTCTTTTCTTAATACTGCAACTTGTTTTCCATTTGTATTGTCTAATACTTGTCCTATAAAGTAATCTGATCCTTCTCCTGCTGTATCTCCTGAAAGTACATACGGATAATTCTGTTTAGGTAATTCATATAATTTTATAAATCCATCAGGTTCATTCTTCCATTTTATATTTTTTATTTTTAATCCGTCATAATCATAAATAAAAGAACCTGTTTTAATAGGTTCTTTAAGTTGTGCTATTCTATTACTTACTTTTTCTGCATTGAAATATGTCTTTCCTAATACTCCGCCATTGTCCTAAACAATAAACATTGTAATAATATATATCTGAGTATTTAAAACTCTCTAATACTTTTTTATCATCTTCTGTTAAGAATTTATTATCTTTGTATGTACTGTGGCATACTGTTGCAAGTCCTGAGTCTATAAAATGTTTCTTTATCCAGTGATTTATATTAACAGGGTTAAAACTTAATACCATTTGTTTCTTTGATGTTCCACCTCTTAAACGTACTTTAAGTTGATTTATATCTTCCTCTGATGTTTCGGTTGCTTCCTCGATCCATATATGTGTTAATTCTCCTGATTCAAATGTAGTTGATTTAATCTTTTCTACATCATCTAACCCTCTGAATATTACTTCATTTCCGTTATGGCATTTTATTCTTAAGTCTGTTACACTAAATACACTTGATAAATTCCATTCACTAATTACTTGTTTAAATAATGCAAATGTACTGTCTCTGTTTGTATTTCCAGTCTGTCTAACTACTAATAAGTTCATTTTTCTCTTTAATAACATATATATCCATCTTTGTACTATATAATATGATTTGCCACTTGATCCTCCACCATAGAATGCTAAATATCTATCTTCATTATCTAGGTATGGTATATATACATCATTAAATACTTTTTTACTTATGCTTACATTAATCATCTAATGTTACCTTTATTTCTGTATTTACATTTGCATCTATATCTTGTTTATCTTTCCAGTCATAATTATTCTTTAAATTAAATATTATTCCTGTTGCAACTCCTGATGTAGATATTAGTCTTTCCTCTAATGATTGTTCAACAAATTCCTTTGCTCTTTTTATCGAGTGAAAAAACTTTTCATCTTTTCCATAATTTATTAATGTTCTTCTATCCATTCCTAATGCATATGCTAATCCTGACATTGTATATGGTCTTTTATCTTTCTTACAATCATTAAAGTATTTTTCTATTGCTTTATCTAATTCTTCTACTGAATCATATAATGGTGGTCTTCCACCTGCATGTTTTTCTTCCATTGTATCATCTCCCTATTTTTAAGAGTTTTGTTTCTCTATAAATTTTATTGCATTTATTATCTTTTGTGTTTTGCTGTTATCTTCAAACCAACAAAATCTAATACTGCTTCCCCAATTAAAATTATCTGTTCCTATTAAATTTAAACAAATTATATAATCTTCATAGTGTTCTTCCATATATTCTGATTGTGTTTCATTTATAATTGCTTTACATGTATCATATAATCTTTTACCAATTAATAATGATAAATCATCATCATAAGCCGTAAAATTAATTATATCTTCTGCAAACCATATATAATAATTACATTCTTGTTCTTTATATCCTTGATTATTTCTTTCAGTCATCTCGCAATATTCTTCAAATCTTTTCTTTAATTCTAGTACCTTCTTTTTATCACTTGGATAATTCATATTATCGTCCCCCTACTTTATAGTGTTTTGTTCCACTTTCTTTTCTTTATCTTTCTTTTCCTGTGCCTTTTTCTTATAATATTGTTCTATTTTATAATCTCGCATTATTTCACTTGCTATTGGACTCCCTTTTCTTCTCATTTGTTTTTCTCCTTTGTAATTTAAAATACTTGTCTACTACATTTTTTATAATGTCATGTGAATTTGCTATTATATCTGCTACATCTTCCTCGCTATAGTTTCTATCCAAATGTGTTATAAATGTTCCTATATAACAATGTCCTAATTCATGTAGTAAAGTACTTCTTTTTCTTTCATTGCATAAATCTTTGTCTATATATATTGTTTGTTCATCTGTATATGTTAACCCAAAATATTTTCCATATTCTTGAACTGAGTCATTATGTTCTTTCATTATTTCTCTCATTCTTCTTTGAGGAATTTCTTCTATTTTCCATGTGTTAGTATTTATTTTAAATTTAAACATATTCACTCCTTATATCATATGTGATTATATATAGAACTTACTAGGATTTGTTCTAAGTGATCGTATAAACATATAACAAATTATTTTAGAAAGGAGGTGTCCTTTATGTGAACAACCTTGTATATTATCAACTTTACCTAGTATCAGTTGTAATAAGCATAATAAAAGAGCCAATATTAAAACATCAGCTCTTCTTGAATAGGTTTGCCTTTGTATTTGTCGCGTGGCCTATGAGATATTTCTATCTGCGACACTTTTACTATTGTTATTATACTATATATATCAGCTATTTTCTACGACATTTTTACGACATTTTAACGACATTTTATAGTTTTAACATTTTTTCTAAAGCTTTGTCTATAATCCTTTGAATATTTCTGTTACTTCTTGTTTGATTAAATAATTCTAAATAAAGAATATTTCCAATATCGTCTGCTGTTCTTCCTTCTATGTAATAAGCTGTTAGTATTTTTTCTTCTTTGTATTTAAGAGCTTGTAACCTGTCCTCAACAGTTTCTGTTTTATATCTCAATTCTTTTACTATCTCTTCTAATTTTTCTATTTCTGACTCAATCTCGTGTCTCCTGATATCATTCTTTTCAATTTGTCTTAGTACTTTATCACTTATTTGGTTTTTACTATGTATATCCTGATTTAATCCATAAGCTGTAGTTAAACTTGTTTCTATTTCTTCACAACCTTTTAGTTGTAATCTTTTTGCTTTTAGATCCTTAAGTTTAATAATTAATTTTGCCTTGTTTTCTTTATATTCTTTCAACAATAAAATTAATTCTTCCTTATTCATTCGTGCCTCCTATTTATATTTTTTACTTAATATATTTTTTTCAGCTATTTCTAAATTCTTGTACATTTCTTTTTCATAATAATTTCTGCTCTTTATTAATGTCTTTTTTATTTTCATTGCTTTATCTTTGCAATTCTTACAATAGTCTATACTTCTTTTAAATAATATTAGTGTTTCTAATTCATCTTCTTTTACTTTTCTTCTACATATATCACATTCATAAGATACCATCTATCTATCATCTCTTTCATTATCTTTATAATAGATTTTCTCGCCTTCTTTGTTGTTTATTTTATTTTGTAATTCACTTGCATCTACTTTTAAACTTTCTCTAAAACTATATTTTTGTTCGTATCTGTCAATTAGTTCTTCTAAATAACTTGCTGATATATTTATTCTGTCCCTTCCATATAAGCATTTACTTAAATTTTCCTCTAATTCTTTTAAATCTTCTAGTCTAACATATACTGTTGTTCTTCCATTTCTTGTTTGATGTTCTAATTCTTTTTTTAACCTTTGTAAATTCATTTTACTTATCCTCCTCTACTTTTTCTACTAATCCTGCTTGTATTAAATCATATATTACATCAAAAATATCTCTAGAATGTGATGCATAATGAGGATTTGTAATAACTCTACTTTTTCCTTTTGTTTTATAATTTCTTATTATAATTCCATTACCATTTCCCCAACTTTCCATTTTTTTACCTGTTTTAAAATTTTCTGATATATATAATTTAAATCCAAACTTTTCCAATTCTTTTAAATCAACACCGTTCTCTTATTTTTAACATTTTACTTATCCTCCTTTGTTTTTTCTAAATACTTAACTGCTCTTATTATTTCATTTATTTTTATATTCACTTCATCTTTTACATCTGCATCTGCTCCACCATCTCCTATATGTATAGTTTCAGGAAGTTCTTTTATATCTTGTATATTTATATCTTCTTTATCTTCTATTATTTCTACTTCATAACCTAAAATTCTCATATGGTCTATTTTATAATTAAATGAGATTTCATTTCCGTTATCTATAACCCATATATAACCTGGATAACTACTTGCATATTTGCAAATAAATGATTGTCCATCTTCTGGAATTATTTTGAATTTTGTATTATCCTTTATTTCTCCATTAGCTATTTTATTTAATAAATCTATTACTTTCATCTTTCTTCCTCTCTTTCTTCTAAATTATCTATAATTTGTACTAAATCAGATTTAATTTGTTCTTTTAACTGCTCTTTATTTTCTATGTCAAAATATCTTTCATATAGTTCTACTTCATAATAAGTGTAATGTTTACTATCATCTATTTCATAATTTATTCCATTGTTTGTTGTTGCTTTGTTGTATTCTCCTTTTCTTATGTTTAGTTTCATTTATTCTCCTTTTCTACTTGCATAAATCTTTATACATATATTCATATTCTTTTAATCTTTCTATTTCTTTTTGTTGTTTTTCTATTAGTTGTATTGCTTGTTTTATAGCTTCAAATTTTCCAACTGATAAATAACCATTTTGTTCATATTCTTGTTCACAATATCCTAATTTCTTTACAATATTCTTTTCTTCTTCATTCATATCTATTTATCTCCTTCTAAAACTTTTCGCAAATTATCTAATAAATCTGATAATCCTTTATATCTATAACCTCTATCATCTATATAAATAATTCCTACTGCTTTTTCATTTGTTACGCCTATTACATTATCTTTATTCCAATACATATTACCTTGCATATCTTTTTTAAATACTTCAAAATCTAATGGATTATTTGCATCTTTATTTAAAAATTCTACAATTTGTTCCGCTGGTCTATTACTTGATATTACTACATAATATTCTTTCATAAGTTCTTTTATATAAAAAAGTAGGTTATAATCTATATCTCCATATATAGAACCATCTTTCCAGCCTTTATACCCTTTGTGGATTACTCCATCAAAATCAAATACTATCGTTTTCTTATTCATATCTATTTATCTCCTTCTTCTAATAGTTCTTGTAATACATTTCTTATTTCTATGCAATTATCTCTTCTGATATCTCCATGATATGTTATATCTCCATAAGTTGCATTTATCATTTTATTATATTCTTCTATTTTTTTTCTTACATTTTTATAATAATTTTCACATTTTTCTAACTCTTCTACTCTTTCTCTTAATTCTCCATTTTCTTTTTTATGCTCTTTTTCTATTTCTTCTAGTTGTTTATTTCTATTTATTAGATTTTCTATTGCTTTCACAAAATCAGACCAAAACTTACCAAAACCTGTACTATATGCCAATTTATATTTTTTCTTATTTTCGTTAAATTCTTGTACATATTCTTCTAATACTTTTATATCTTCTTCCATATTTACACCTCACAATCATCTAATCCACTTGTATAGCAATAATTTTTATCATTATCAAATTTCCAATTACTTATATGTCTCCAACATTTATTGCAAGTGGTATTTATACAATATGTTGTATCTGTATTAGCTTTTTTCTTTTCTTCTTTCCAAACTGTGCCATTCATTTCTCTTGTTGCTTGTAATTCTTCATCTGTTAAATCAAATGCCATATTATCACCTCTTTTTAATAATTTAATCCAATATTTTTTAATTTTTCTTTATATTTATCAAATAATATTTTTCTTTGTTTTTCTAATTCATCATCTTGTTTTTGATATTCTTCTCTTATTTTATTAAATTTTTTCTTACATTCATCACATAAATCAAAGCCTCTATGATAAGTTCCTACAAAATGTAATTCTTTTCCTTCTAATATTGTTTTACACCCATCACATATAGTTACTTGCATATTTACACCTCCATAATTTGTATATGTTCTTTGTTTTAAATAATCTTCATCATTCTTTATCATTATTTACACTTCTTTCAATTATTTCTTCTAGCTTTAACCCTATTAGAAATATTATTGTCATTAATAACATTCCTCCGTGTAAATCCTATTGCTATTAATCCTATTATTATTTCTTTCATATTTCCTCCAATCTGTAACATTTTTTTGAATACTGTTCGTGTGTTAATATATCTACTAATTTTATTCCTTCTTCTATTGTTTCTTTTGTTGCTTGTACCATTTCTTCATCAAACATATAATAATAATCTTCATTCAAAACATCTTTTGTATGTACTATATCTCCTACTTCTATTAAATCTATTATGTTTTTAGAGTGTTTTGATATTGCATTTTCACTATATTGATATCCTTCTTCTCCTAAATATAAATATACATCTTTAAATAATGATAATGTATTAATTATTTTGTCAATATCACCTTCATTATCTCTTACATATTCTCCAACTTCAATTTCTTTCATTTACATTTCCTCCAATCTCACTATTACCATGTTTTCATCTGAGTATCTTTTTATTACTTCTAGATTAATAACTTGTGAATCGTCTTTATATGCTAGTCCATTTAAACTATCTAGTATTATTTTTGCTATATTATCTACATCAGGTTTCTTTGTATAATCTCCATCTAATATTAGATTTTCTTTTTTCTTTTTACTTAAGCTCTTTGGAGGTTCAAATTCTGCAATTATTAATGCTTTGAATGGTTCTGTACTTGGTTCCATATCAATGTTATATTTACTTCTGAAAGCCCATTTTACTTTGTCTTCAAAGCTACTTGTTTTAGTTGGTGTGTATACTTTTCCTGTTTTTGTATTTACTCGTGGCCTTTCTTTTCCTATTGGTTTCTCATTTATTTCAAAACTAAATATCATCTTTCTCTCCTATACCCGTTTTCATCGTACTTTTCTTTATTATTCATTTCTTCAACGGTTTTCCACATAAAATTTGTTCCGCCTAAAATATCAAAATTTTTATAAATATCATTCTTATTAAATAATTTAGGAGAATTATATTCCCACCATTCGGAACCATCATATTCTCCCCTTACTATGTAAGTATGATCATTAAAATATATGATTAAATCTACAGCAATTTCTTGTGAACCAAATCCAGAATCATATTCAAAATCTGCAACATCTCTAAACTTATCCCAATTCATTCTGTACTCTCCATTAGATGATCCTATAAACATTACATCTTTTAGATTATGGCCTGATTCTTTTATTACATTCTTTGTTTCTTTCAAAAAATTCATTTTTCCTCCTAAATCGTTGGTATATGTTTTGCATATTCCATATAATATTTTTCTTCTTCAATTCCTCTTGCTTCAGTAGCTTTTTTTGGTTTATACCAGGGATATTCTTCAAAGAATTTTCTTCTTGCTCTTGTTATTGCTTCAAAACTTATTCCCTTATATTTCATCTGTGTTAATATTGATCCAAATGCTGTTCCACTATCACAAGGTAATATTTTTATTAATACTTGTTGTACTAAATACCAATCATCTTCTCTAGCATATTCATCTTCTTGTAAGATTTTATATACTGTTGGTTTTATTTGTTTATTCATTTGTTATCACTCCTTTTAATAAGTTTTATATTCCATTAATTCATTAAATAATTTTTCTTGTTCTTCTTGACTTAATAAGCTATATTCTTTTTCTCTTTTCATTTCTCCGATTATTAAAATATTTCTTCGTGGTTCTTCATCAATTTTTGCTTTGTATTTATTTAATAAATCAATATATATATTTCTTACATTCTTATCATTCTTGTTTGTTGTCATTTGTTTGTCATTTGTTTGTCGTTCGATTGTCATTTCATTGTCAGGTTGTTTGTCGTTTTGTTTGTCATTATTATTATCTTTATCTTGATAATCATTATATTTCTCAATGGTTACAAGAGTATTTTTGTTTGTCGTTTTGATTGTTATTTCGTGTGTCGATTTTAATTTGTCTAAAGATGTTCTAACTTGACGAACTGATAACCTAGTTTCTTCAGCTAAATGTTGTATTGATGTAATTTTTTGTCCTCTTTTTATTATTTGGCCTCTCCATTTTTTTTCTTTATGGTTAGCTGTTAATAATAAATGCAAAAATAATATTTTAGTATTGTTATCGTTGTACCATTCCCAATCTAACATTTTTCTATGTATCTTTATCCAGCCTTCCATACATTTCTCCTTTCGTATGCTATAAATAACTTTTACCTATTAACTTTATAAATTCTTGCCTTGTATGTGTCTTTTCATATTCTTTTTGATATACTCTCTTTAGCTTTAAATCCATTTCTCTGTTGTTATGTACTGAGTTAATAGATAAATTATGCTCCCTATGGCATAAACCTACGCAGAATCCATTCTCGATTGAAATTCGCCTATTTGCTGTACCAAAATAAACTTCGTGTATACATTCTGCTGGTTTGCCACAAAAGAAACATTTATTTAAATTGTTTAATATTGAGTATCTTTTCATTTCCAACT
>Ga0326511_10001838_pt1 | contig 17424 bp, 18 predicted proteins | sample 0_2496_0518_D_FD_203701 | JGI IMG/M metagenome (GOLD analysis project Ga0326511, IMG submission 203701) | Bovine rumen microbial communities from UC Davis, California, United States - 0_2496_0518 | ecosystem: Host-associated > Mammals > Digestive system > Stomach > Rumen | place: USA...
TAATGCTGTTCTCATACTGTTTTCTCCTTTCCTGAGACGCATTAACTTTTGTTACGCGACAGAAAGTGGTGCCCCCGATCTGCCGCAAAATCGCCGCATAAGCGCGGCGGTTTATTCATTTTTCATCGAACATCCAGCGTGTCCGCAGTTCTCTGCATCGCTGCTCGATGTCCGGCGCGGAGAAAATCGCGCTCACCAATGCCACTCCGTCGAGGCCGAGTCCCTGGAGCGTGTCCAGATTTTCAACGGTGATGCCGCCGATGCCCGTGACGGGAATGTCCACCGAATCGGTGATGGCTCTGGCGATCTCATGGGTGATGGGCAGCGCGTCCTTTTTGGTGTCCGTGACGAAGAACGCCCCGGTGCCGAGGTAGTCCGCTCCCGCATTTTGCGCCGCGAGCGCCTGCTCGACGGTCTTGGCCGTCACGCCGAGGATCTTATCCGGCCCCAAAAGGGCGCGGACGTCCTTCGCCTGCATATCGCTCTGTCCCACGTGAACGCCGTCTGCGTCAGCGGCAAGGGCGACGGCCACGTTGTCGTTGATGATCAGCGGCACGCCGTAGCTTTGGCAGAGCGTCTTCAGTTCCTTCGCCTCCGCGAGAAACGCAGCCTCGTCCAGCTCCTTTTCCCGCAGCTGCACACAGGTGACGCCTCCGCGCAGCGCGGCCTCCACCTGCTCATAAAGCGTCTGCTTTCCTACCCAGGCGCGGTCCGTAACAGCGTACATCCGCATCCATTCCGGCTTGCAATTGCTCATACTTCCTGTCTCCATTTCCTGAAAATCTCCGGCGTCAGATTGCACATGGCGTCGATGAGCCGGGTGCGAAAGCTGGCGTTTCCCTCTCCGGTGCGCAGGCGCTTTGCGGCGATCTCGGCGCAGACGCTCATGGTCTGTGCCGCCGCGGCAGCAGCTCGAAGCGGATCCTGTGGATTCGCAGCCAGGAACGCGCCGGTCAGGGCGCTGAGCATGCAGCCCGCGCCCGTGACCAGACAGAGCAGGTCACTGCCGCCATGTACGCGCAGGATCCGATCGCCGTCGGTGACCAGATCTGTTTCTCCGGTCTGCATCACGATCGCCCCGGTCTGCCTCGCCAGCAGCCGCGAAGTCTCCGCCCCGTCCTCTGACAGGTCGGCGGTGTCCACGCCGCGCTCTCCGGTCTCACCGGTGAGCAGGGCGCGAATTTCGCTCCGGTTGCCGCGGATGACCGTGGGATGCACCTCCGCGAGCAGCATCTTCGCTGTTTCACGGCGAAAATCAGAAGCGCCGACGCCCACGGGATCCAGCACAATGGGTCTGCCTGCGGCAGCAGCAGCTTTCCCGGCAAGAAGCATGGCCTCTCTTTTAGAAGCGCTGAGGGTGCCGAGATTCAGAACCACGGCGTCCGCCATTGCGGCGATCTGCGCGGTTTCCTCCGGCGCGTCCGCCATGATGGGAGAGGCGCCGGCTGCCAGCAGCAGATTGGCACAGTCGTTGGCGGTCACATAGTTCGTGATCGTATGTACCACCGGACGCTGCCGACGGACGTTTTCGAGATATTCAGAAGACATGGAAAGCTCCTTTTACCAGGGCGTCAGGCCTCCAGCGTCGCCTGCATTTTGCTGAGGGTACCGCCGGCCTGCAGCGCGCCGATGACGAGTCCCGCAATCACGCTGCCGGCAACGGTGGAGATCAAAAACGGGATAATGTAGGCATAGAACGCCACTGTAGCGGCATCCACATTCATGAAAAGGGTCGCCACAGGATATGCACACAGACCGCCCAGCACGCCGGTGCCGAAGATCTCAGCCAGCAGCGTCACAGGCAGATCGAAGGATTTTCCCTTCAGGACTTTATACGCGAGGCCGCAGAGCAGCGCTCCGATCATGCTGCCGGGAAACGCCATGAGGGTTCCGAGACCAAACAGATTCCGCAGCAGGCTTGCGGCAAACGCCACGCCTACACCCCAGGCGGGGCCGAGGAACACGGCGCAGAGGATGTTCACGATGTGCTGCACCGGAGCGCAGCGGCTTCCGAAAACCGGGAAGGATAACAGGCTTCCTACCACGGCAATCGCCGTGAAGACGGCAGCAAGCGCCAGCTTGCGGGTATTGTTTTTTTTCATAATGCTTCTCCTTTGAATGTTGAAACGGCTGTGCGTCGTTTCCGAATTTCGGTCGAGGCTCACTGGCCTCCTCTCACGCCGGAACACGGCTTCCCTCGCTGTTTTTCAGACCTGAGGCGCTCCCCTCCTGCCTGCCGCTGTGCGGAAACTGCCGTTCCCTCCCTTCAAAATGAGAATGAAAAAACCGAAGCACCCTGATCGGACGCTTCGGTAAAAAATCGAATCCCTACGTTGGCATGATCCAAATCAGGTCAGTGGGTCGAAGGTGATCCTTCCTCTCAGCTCCAACGAGCTCCCCATCGATCACTATGCGGTTTTCGGCATCATTATAGTATAGATCCCAGTATATTGCAAGATAAAATCCACACCATACTCGAGTTTCTTGCTCGTAAAGAAAAACCGCCTGTCTCTCCGAAGAAAAACAGACGGTTTCGGCAGGGGAAGAGTGCTTCCCTTTCGTTTTGATGCACATCATTTCCCGTCAGGCCCATTCAGTTCAAGACCATACCGTCATTCTGCAGACGCGTCAGCCGGACACCAGATTCACCGTCCTGCCTTCAAAGAAGCCTCGGATATCCAGATACGATACATTCTCACCCATGATTTGATAGCTTTTAACTCGATCTCGAAAGATATCATGCTCATGTATGGGCTCAACATTTTTTGTGATCTGGTTTAGGATCTCTATCCCCTTGCGATTCCATACCAAAGCGCCGACGTAGTCCTCTTGCGTCATGCCAAGATCTCTTAATTTACAGAATCCCCAATTTTTAAGGAGGTTTTTCTATGGAACAACACACAAAATACTTGAATTACGATGTTTCCGGGAGCGATCGGAAACTGCTGGTTCACACGATCGCGGCACACACACATCTACCTTTCAGCTATCTGGGAGCACCTTCTTTTTCGTATGAGGTAGGGCCTTACCGGATAGACAGCAAAGGGGTGGTGTATGCAGACGACTCTGTGGAGCCAACTACGTTAACACAGTTGTAGCAAGCGCTGGAAGAGCATCAGTTCTTTGCGTTAGACGCAAAACTGGAATGCGATCAACCGGAAGAGGCCGCCGGAGTCAGTATTTCCCTTCCTGTTTCTCTGTTTTCGCAGCAGAACCTCGAAAATCTGCAGAATCTGCTGATTTCCAAGGGAGATCTGATCCGAAAGGCCCTGGAGGTCGACGCTCTGCCTGTTGAGGTTCAGGAGAATCAAATCTTATTCCCCTGGTTCGATCGTCAGCTGTCCGAGGAGGAAACGAAGGCATACACACACTTTGTTGCATCCCTGTGTGCCCTTGCCCGGAATCAGCACAAGATTGCATGCAAGCAGAAGCCTACAGTGAATGAGAAATATACATTCCGCTGCTTTCTGCTACGGCTGGGTTTCATTGGTCCTGAGTACAAGGATGAGAGAAAGATCCTGCTCCGCAATCTTTCCGGCTCTTCTGCTTACAAGCAGGATCTCGTCAACGCATCCGATTTGTTCGACAGCAAGTTGATTCCCCAGACTTAAAAATTTAACAGTCACAGAAACGAAAAGAGGGCGGATTCCGCGCAAAAAATAGCGTGAAATCCGCCCTTAAATATCCTCAATAATAGGGGGTCGGAGGTTCAAGTCCTGTCGATTGGTTTAAATATCTTTTTGTTTTATCCTAAAAATGAGGCCCAAAAAGAGCCCGCAAACCGTTGAAAAATAAAGAAATCTGACCGAAATATCCATTTCGGTCAGACAATGTGGTCCGAGTGTTCATAACGTACTTGATAAAAACAATTCCGGCGGTCAGCACACATTTTCCAAACTTTTTCTCAGCACATTCGTTTTTTCTTGCAGGGAGCTGGTCTGCTGCGCTTTGAAGAAGAATGCAGGCGGCCGGCTGTGCACCGGGCCAACAGATCAGTTGAACGCAAGGGCTTGATATACTGCCATATTTCGGTTAGAATGAAGGTAACCAAGAAAAATGAAGGATTCGGAGGGATTTGTCATGCTTAAAATCAACATTCAGGGACACGCGGAATGTACGGTCAACGACCGGAACACAGCCGCCAGTGTCGGGTCCGGCGATTTGCATGTCTTTTCGACGCCCTACATGATCGCCCTGATGGAAGAGGCCGCGCAGAGCTCGGTCGCGCCGGAACTGGAAGAGGGGCAGAGCACGGTCGGCACCGGGCTCTCCGTCAGCCATGAGGCCGCGACCCCCGTGGGGATGAAGGTCTGGGCGGAGAGCCGGCTCACCGCGATCGACGGCCGCAAGCTCACCTTCGAGGTCCGCGCCTTTGACGAATGCGGCCTGATCGGCCAGGGAACCCACGAGCGCGTGATCATCAAGAGGCAGCGCTTCCTGGAAAAAGCCGAAGCAAAGAAGGGCTGAGGGGCGCTCCGTCTGCGCTCTGCAGGAAAGGAGGGAACGCGCGATGCCCGTGCATTACCTGGAAACGGGTTCTGTGGATCCTTGCTATAATCTCGCGCTGGAACAGTATGTTCTGGAACACTTCCGCGAGGGCGACTGGCTGCTGCTCTGGCAGAATGCCAACACCGTCGTCATCGGGCTGAACCAGAACACGGCAGAGGAGATCAACGCCGCCTTCGTAGAAAAACACGGCGTCACCGTGGTGCGGCGAATGACGGGCGGCGGCACGGTATACCACGATCTCGGAAACCTCAATTACTCCTTTATCTGCGACGTGGGGAACGCGGAGGAGCTCACGATCCGGCGCTTTACCGACCCGGTCTGCCGGGCGCTGGCCGCCATGGGCGTGGACGCGGAGACCAGCGGAAGAAACGACATTCTCGTCGGCGGGAAAAAGGTCTCCGGTGTGGCGCAGCGGATCACGAACGGCAGGATCCTCCACCACGGCACGCTGCTCTTCGATTCCGACCCGGCCATGATTGAGGGCGCGCTGAAAGCGGACCCGGCAAAGTTCCGCTCCAAAAGCGCCAAATCGGTTCGCTCCCGCGTGGGGAACATCCGGGACTATCTCCCCGCGGACGCAGACCTCGCGCAGTTTCGGGAGCGGCTGCTCCGGGAGCTCACGCAGGACGGTATGCTCCGTGAGACGCTCACTGACGAGGAGTTGGCGGCCGTGCGGAAGCTGGCGGAGGAGAAGTACCGCAGCTGGGAGTGGACCTACGGGCGCAGCCCGGACTTTGAGATGAAAAACCGGCGGCGCTTTCCGGGCGGCACCCTGGAAGTGCGGATGAACACGCACGAGGGGCGCATCCAGGAGATCGCCTTTTACGGGGACTACATGGCAGCGGCGCCGAACACCGCCCTGTGCGAGGCGCTGCGGGACGTCCCGCTGACACGGCAGGCCCTGGCGGAGAAGCTGGCGGGCTTTGATATCGGCGCGCTCTTCGGCGCGATCACGGCGAAAGAGATCACGGAAACAATACTGGGCTGAGGGGTGGAATATGGACATTTCAAAAATGACAGCGCTCTGGGCGGACTACGTCTTTGAGGGCAAGATGAGCCCCGAGGTCCGGGCTCCTATCGCCGAATCCTGGCGCAGATGCCGGGCGGCGGGGCTCAACCCCTCCGGGGGCGAGGGGCGGCATATCGACGCAAACGTGCTCGAGAGCGCACGGACGGCAAACAAGCTTTTTCTGGAGATTGCCATCCCCGTCATGCGGCAGGTTTTTGACATCATCCGCGCTTCCGGCTTTCTCGTCGTGCTGACCGACAGCGCGGGCTATCTGCTGGAGATGATGGGGGACGAGGAGATCGTCTCCCGCTCGCAGGACATGCGCTTCATGCCGGGCGCCATGTGGAGCAATCTGGAGGTTGGCACCAACGCCATCAGCGTGGCGCTGGACTATGACATCCCGATCCAGATGGTGGGGCCGGAGCACTACTGCGTCACGCACCACGGCTGGACCTGCTCCGCCGCGCCCATCCATGGGCCGAACGGCGAAATCGTGGGCTGCATCAACATCTCCGGAGATATTGGCAAGGCGCACCCGCACACGCTCGGCATGGTACAGGCGGCGGCCATCGGCATCGAGGGGCAGATCCGCCAGGCCTACAACGCTCAGATGATGAACGCGGCGCTGGAGAGCAGCCGGGACGGCATCCTGTTCCTGGACCAGAATCGCGAGCCCTTCTGGATGAACAGCGCAGCGGAGAAACTGCTGAAGACCGACCTTGCGGGACTGCGCCGCATAGGACTGGAGGGCATCGTCAAGAGCGTCGGCCTGGAAAACAAAAACTGGAAAAGCGGCGAACCCTTCGTCTCTGACAACATGGCCCTGCATATCGGTGATGAGACCATCTACTGCAGCATCGTTGTCACCCCGCTGACGGAATATGAACGGGCCTACAGCGTCACGCTTCGCCCGCAGACCCAGCTGATCAGCTCGGTCAACAAGCTCTCCGGTAACCGCGCCGTTTTCACCTTCCGCAGCATTCTCACCGAAAACGACAGCATGAAAAAGACCCTGGCCCTGGCGGCAAAGTTTGCCCGCTATGAGGGCAATATCCTGATCCAGGGCGAGAGCGGGAGCGGCAAGGAGGTGCTGGCCCAGGCGATCCACAACGCAAGCCGGAACGCCGACGGGCCCTTTGTCGTGGTCAACTGCGCGTCCATTCCGCGCGAGCTTTTCGAAATGGAGCTCTTCGGCTATGAGGCCAGCGCCTTCCCCGGCAGAGCCGCGGAGGGCAAGCCCGGCCGCTTTGAGCTGGCAGACAACGGCACGCTGTTTCTCGACGAGGTCTCCAACATGCCGCTGGAGATGCAGCAGAAGCTCCTGCGGGCGGTGGAAACCCACAGCATCCAGCGCCTCGGCAGCACGCAGCCCATCCAGCTCGACATCCGCATCATCGCCTCCACCAGCCAGCAGCTGAGTCGACTTGTCGAGCGGGACAGCTTTCGCAGGGACATGTATTTCCGCCTGAGCAGTCTCAAGCTGGACATCCCGCCCCTGCGGGAGCGGCCGGAGGATCTTGCGCTCTATGCCGAGTATTTTCTGCGCGGGCTGAACGAGAGCAGCTCCGACACCCCGAAGAGCATGACGCCGGAATTTCTGGAGGGACTGCGCGCCTATGACTGGCCGGGCAATGTGCGCGAGCTGCAAAACAGCATTGCCCGTGCCTATTACAGCAGCGCGGGCAGCACGCTGACAAGCGAGAACCTTGTCCTGTCACTGGAGCGGCGAGAGCCGGAGGCCCCAGCCGACGCGACCCTCCTGTCCAATGCGGGGGAGGGGGGGATCATCGCCGCGCTGACCATCTGCAACGGGGATGTGGACGCCGCCGCCGAGCGCCTCGGCATCAGCCGCGCCACGCTCTACCGCCGCATGAAGAAGTACGGCATCATCCCGCGCCTGATCAAGCAGAAGCCCTGAGCGGGCGCTTATGCAGGATGCCCACAGCGGCAAAAGGGCACGGTGGCGCAGCCTGTCGCGGGACAGGCCGGTAAGCGCCCTGTCCCGGTGGAAGGATCATCCGGCAAACTGCACATAGAGACATGAGAAAAACGCCCCGAAAGACGGAGCGTTTTTCTCATTTTTGCATGGATGGTGAGACGAAATGAGACGCGTGAGATTTTGTCTCAAAATTAGGAATAATTGAAAGCCACACTTTGGGCATTGTTTAACAATCCTTATAAATAATGCCCAAAAGAAACTTCAAAAAATGACTGTATTGTAGAAAATGACCAAATAACCCATTTCTGCATTGAGAATCTTGCGAGATAATTGTATACTATTCACAGAGGACAAAGGCTTTTGTCCCACGGAAAAGCGGCCGGCGCGATCTGCTCCGCCGCCGCGTATTACGATAGGAGGTTTTCAAATGGCAGTAAGCAGAGAACAGATGAAAGACATCTATACCCGCATGTGCCGCATCCGTGCTTTCGAGACGGCAGCCAAGGATCTGTTCGCCGAGGGCAAGATCTACGGCTTTGCCCACCTGTATCTGGGTGAGGAAGCGATCGCTCCGGCGGTGTGCGAGTGCCTGCGGGATGATGACTTCATCACGTCTACCCACCGTGGCCACGGCCACATCATCGCCAAGGGCGGCGATCTGAATCTCATGATGGCCGAGCTCTTCGGCCGCTACACCGGCTACTGCAAGGGCAAGGGCGGCTCGATGCACATTGCGGATAGAAACCTGGGCATCCTGGGCGCCAACGGCATCGTGGGCGCGGGCCACAACATCGCGGTCGGCGCGGGCCTGTCCGCCAAGATCCGCGGCACCGATCAGGTCTGTGCCTGCTTCTTCGGCGACGGCTCCACCAACCAGGGCACTTTCCATGAGGCGCTGAACATGGCCTCGATCTGGAAGCTCCCCATTATCTTCGTCTGCGAGAACAACCACTACGGCATTTCCATGAGCCAGGATCGCCACCAGGCCATCAAGGACATCGCCGATCGCGGCGCGGCCTACAACATACCCGGCGTCGCCGTTGACGGCAACGATCCCATCGCGGTGTTTGAGGCGGCCGAGGAAGCCGTCGCCAGAGCCAGAGCCGGCAAGGGCCCCACGCTCATCGAGTGCAAGACCTACCGTCAGCGCGGCCACTTCGAAGGCGACCCCGCCACCTACAAGCCCAAAGAGGAGCAGGCCGCATGGATGGCCAAGGACCCGATGCCACGCTTCGAGAAGTACCTCGAGGAGAACGGCGTCATGACCGCCGAGGAGATCAAGGGCGTGAAGGACGCTGTCGACAAGCAGATTGCCGAAGCGATCGCCTTTGCGGATGCTCAGCCCTTCGCCCCGGAGGAGAGCGCCGTCGTGGATGTATATTCTGATATTGTTGCGGAGGTGCGTGAGAGATGAGTAAGATGATGACTTACGGCGAAGCGATCCGCGAGGCCATGTCCATCCGGATGCGCGAGAATCCCAATGTGCTCCTGTTCGGTGAAGACGTCGGCGCCTTCGGCGGCTGCTTTGGCGTCAGCGCCGGCATGATTGACGAGTTCGGCCCCGAGCGCGTCCGCGACACCCCGATTTCCGAGGGCGCCATCATCGGCGCGGCGGTGGGCAGCGCAGCCACCGGCCTCAGACCCATTGCCGAGCTCATGTTCAACGACTTCCTGACGGTCGCCATGGACCAGCTGGTCAACCAGGCGGCCAAGATGCGCTTCATGTTCGGCGGCAACATCTCCCTGCCCATGGTGGTGCGTCTGCCCGCAGGCGCCGGCACCGGCGGCGCCGCCCAGCACTGCCAGAGCCTTGAAGCGTGGCTGACCCACGTCCCCGGCCTGAAGGTCGTGTACCCCAGCAACGCACAGGACGCCCTGGGTCTGCTGCTGAGCTCCATTGACGACGACAACCCCGTTATGTTCTTCGAGAACAAGTGCCTCTACGCCACCAAGAGCGAGGTCGACAACTTCGATCCCATCCCCCTCGGCAAGGGCCGCATCGCCCTCGAGGGTGAGGATCTGACCATCATCACCTACGGCCGCCAGGTCTACACCGCCCTCGACGCCGCCAAGAAGCTGGCCGCCGAAGGCATCAAGGCGGAGGTCATCGACATCCGCAGCCTCTTCCCGCTGGATAAGGACATGATCCGCGAGAGCCTGGAGAAGACCCACAAGGCCATCGTCATCACCGAGGAGACCAAGCGCGGCGGCTACGGCGGCGAGATTTCCGCCACCATCGCCGAGGAGATGTTCGACCTGCTCGACGCTCCCGTCGCAAGAATCGGCTCTCTCGACACCCCTGTCCCCTTCGCCCCCAACCTTGAGGCGTACTACATGCCCAACGACGTGGACATCGTGGTTGCCGCGAAGAAGATGTTCTAATTCATTTCCCGCCCTCCGGATTCCTGCCGAAGCAAAGGACACCCACAAACTGTGCTGCGGCTTTCTGCCGCAGCACAGCTTGTAAAGAGCGCGTAAGCACAAGCAAGGAGGAATGATCATGGCGTCCATAGGCATTATTGCAAATCCCCAGTCCGGAAAGGATATCCGGAGACTTGTGTCCTATGCCACCACCATTGACAACAACGAGAAGGTCAATATCTGCAAGCGCATCACCCTTGCCGCCTACGGCCTGGGCATCGAAAAGGCCGTGTATATGCCGGATACCTTCACCATGGGCTACAGCGTACAGTATCAGCTGGAGGACGACAAAATGCCCTGCTGTGAGATCGAGGTGCTCGACTTCCTCTTTGACGCCTCCATGATCGACACCATTGAGGCGGCCCGGCTCATGGAGGAGCGCGGTGTCGGCTGCGTGGTCGTGCTCGGCGGCGACGGTACCTCCCGCGCGGCTGCAAAGTCTCTGAAGAAGACCCCGATGCTGTCCATCTCCACTGGCACCAACAACGTCTACCCCCAGATGATGGAGGGCACGGTCGCCGGCATGGCCGCCGCGGCCACCGCCCTGATGGACGACCCCTATGACGTCTGCATCCACGACAAGCGCATCCAGGTCTTCGTCAACGGCGTATACCGCGACATGGCCCTGATCGACGCGGTGATCTCGGACGACGAGTTTGCGGGCGCCAAGGCCATTTGGGATCCGAAGAAGATGAAACACATCATCGTCTCCCGCTGCCATCCGGCGTCCATCGGCTTTTCCGCCGTGCCCGGCGCCTACCACATTGTGGAGGACAGCGATCCCTTCGGCTATGCCGTGGCCCTGGGGGAGGAGGGCATCCCGGTCAAGGCACCCATCGCAGCCGGCATCCTCACGCCCATGTTTATCAAGGACAAGCGCCAGCTTGCCCTGGGTGAAAAGTACACGGTCGTTGCGGACAAGCCCTGCATGATCGCCCTTGACGGCGAGCGCGAGGTCAAGCTCTTCGCGGGAGATCAGGCGGACTTCATTGTCACGGACGACGGCCCGTGGCGCGTCCTGCCGCGCAAAGCGCTGTCGAAGGCACAGAAACTCGGCTGGTTCAGGGCGTAAGCCCTTTTTCGATATAACACACTTCAATGATAATATACAAGGAGGATTGTTATGGCTAAAGTAGTCGTAATGCCCAAGCTGGGTCTGACCATGACGGAGGGCACCGTCAGCAAGTGGCTGAAAAAGGTCGGAGACGAGATCAAGTCCGGCGAGCCGTTCTTCGAGGTGGAGACCGACAAGCTCACCAACACCATCGAGGCCAACACCGACGGTGTGGTGCGCCACTTCTTTGTGGAAGAGGGCACGACGGTCCCCGTGCTGGACAAGGTCGCCATCATTGCCGCTGCGGATGAGGATATCAGCGCCCTGCTGGGCGGCGCCCCCGCTGCCGCCGCCGCGCCTGAAGCCCCCGCTGCCGCCGCCGCTCCCGCCGCTTCTGCGGCTCCGATCAGAGCGCCGGGCGAGCGCGTCGTTGCCGCTCCCGCCGCCAAGAAGCTGGCCAAGGAGCTGGGTATCGACTTGGCCCTGGTCCCCGGCACCGGCCCCAACGGCCGCATCACCCTGGACGATGTGAAGAACTGGAAGCCTGCCCCCGCCGCCCCCGCAGCTCCCGCTGCGGAGGAAGCTCCGAAGACCAAAGCCTCGCCGCTGGCGGCGGCGGTTGCCAAGGACCTGGGAATCGATCTGGATAAGATCGGCGCGAAGGACCGGGTCCTTGCCGAAGACATTCTCCGCTACCTGGAGAGCACCCGCGAGAAGGCACCCGAGGAAGCCCCGCGGGAAGAAGTCGTCCCGATGAACGGCATGCGCAAGGCCATTGCCAAGAACATGCTCAACTCCCACATGACCAGCCCCACCGTCACGGCCAACCTCTCTGTGGACATGAGCGCCATGAAGGCTTACCGGGAGCAGCTCAAGGCCAAGGAGATCAAGGTCAGCTACACCGACCTGCTGGTGAAGTTCATCGCCAAGGCGCTGACGGAGTTCCCGCTCCTCAACTGCTCGGTGGAGGACAACAAGATCGTCTACAAGCACTATGTGAACATGGGCGTCGCGGTCGCCCTGGATAACGGCCTTGTGGTGCCGAACGTCCCCGACGCAGACAAGAAGAGCCTGACCGAGATCTCCAAGGAGATCAAGGAGCTGGCAAAGCTGGCCCGCGAGGGCGGCCTGCCCATGGAGAAGCTCCGGGGCGGCACCTTCACCATCACGAATCTCGGCATGTACGGAATCGAGAGCTTCACGCCCATCATCAACCAGCCCGAAGTGGCCATCCTCGGCGTCACCACAATGGAGGACCGCGCGGTGGTCCGCGGCGGTGAGATTGTCATCCGCCCGATGATGACGCTGAGCCTGACCTTTGACCACCGTGTGGTGGACGGTTCCGTGGCGGCGGAATTCCTGCAGAGAGTCAAGGCCCTGCTGGAGAATCCCGCGCTGATGCTTGCGTAAGGGAGGAGAAAAACAATGGCAAAAGTAGTCGTAATGCCGAAACTCGGCCTGACCATGACCGAGGGCACCGTCAGCAAATGGCTCAAGAAGGTCGGCGATCCGGTCAAGTCCGGCGAGCCCTTCTTTGAAGTAGAGACCGACAAGCTCACCAACACCATCGAGGCCAACGCCGAGGGTGTCCTGCGCCACATTTTCGTGGAGGAGGGCGTGACCGTCCCCGTGCTGGACAAGGTTGCGATCATTGCCGCGGCGGATGAGGACATCAGCGGTCTTGTCAGCGCGGCCCCCGCCGCCGCTGCGGCTCCTGCCGCCGCTGCCGCGGCAGCTCCTGCGGGAGAGGCCAACAGCGTCCTGGTCATCGGCGGCGGCCCCGGCGGCTATGTGGCTGCCATCCGCGCCGCGCAGCTGGGCGGCAAGGTCACCATCATCGAGCGGGACTCCTTCGGCGGCACCTGCCTCAACCGCGGCTGCATGCCCACCAAGGCCATGCTCCACACCTCCGAGATCTATGAGGCCGCCACAAGCAGCGCTGGCATCGGCATCATCGGCAAGGACGTGGCAGTGGACTGGGAGAAGGTCCAGGGCTTCCGCGCCGGCGTCGTGGAGAAGCTCACCTCCGGCGTCAAGGCCCTGCTGCGGCTCAACAAGGTCACCTCCGTCACGGGCGAGGCCGTCTTCACCGGCCCCAAGACCGTCAAGGTGGGCGACAAGGAATACAGCGCCGAGAAGGTCATCATCTGCTCCGGCTCCTATCCCATCATTCCGGGCATCCCCGGCCTGAAGGGGAGCAAGGCCACCATCGACTCCACCGCCTGCCTGTCCCTGGACCACATTCCCGAGAGCATGGTGGTCATCGGCGGCGGCGTCATCGGCCTGGAGCTGGGCAGCGTCTACCGCCGCTATGGCTCCAGGGTCACCGTGGTCGAGATGCAGCCGCGGGTGCTGCCCCTGATGGACGGGGAGCTGACCATGCTTTGTGAGGCCAAGCTCCGGGGCGAGGGTCTGGAGATCCTCACCTCCACCTCCGTCGTTTCCGTGGAGGATACCGGCAAGGGCGCGAAGGTCAAGGTCAAGGGCCCCGACGGGGAGAAGGTCCTGGATGCCGAGAAGATCCTGGTGGCCGTCGGCCGCGGCCCCAACACCAAAGACCTCGGCCTGGACAAGGCGGGCATCACGGTCAAGGACGGCTTCATCCAGACCAACGAGAAGCAGGAGACCAATGTCCCCGGCGTCTACGCCGTGGGCGACTGCACCGGCAAACTCATGCTTGCCCATGCGGCCATGGCCATGGGCGAGGTGGCGGCGGAGAACGCCATGGGCGGCGACCGCATCTTCAAGCCGGAGATGAGCCCCTCCTGCGCCTATGTCGGACCGGAGTTCGCAGGCGTCGGCTACACCGAGGAGCGGGCCAAGGAGCTGGGCATCGCCTATAAGGTCGGCAAGTTCCCCACCAGCGGCAGCGGACGCAGCCTGGTGGCCGGACACACGGACGGCATGATCAAGATCCTGGCGGGCGAGAAGTACGGCGAGATCCTGGGCGTGCATATCCTGGCCCCCAGCGCCACGGAGCTGATCGAAGAGGCCGCCCTCGCCATCAAGCTGGAGTGCACCGTCAAGGAGTTCGTGGAAACCATCCACTGCCATCCCACCGTGGCCGAGTCCGTGCGTGAGGCGGCACTGAACATCGACAAGAAGGCCATTCATATTCCCAATAAATAAGGAGGAGACACATCATGTTGGTTGCAGCTTTCATTTTCCTTGCGCCGGGCGCGGATCCGGCAATCCACCGCAAGACCGTTGAGACCCCGGGCGTGGCGCTCACGGCTATCGGTGTGGAGACCATCGACCAGGCGGTGGCGGTCGCCAAGGAAATGGCGGACGCCGGATGCGGCGCCATCGAGCTCTGCGGCGGCTTCGGCATCCAGGGCACGGCGCTGATCGACAAGGCGGTGGCGGGCAAGGCCCGCATCGGCGCGGTCCGCTTCGACCTGCACCCCGGCCTTGACAACAAGAGCGGCGACGAGATTTTCCTGTAATTGAGAAAAGCAGGGAGCTTCCGGATTTCGGAAGCTCCCTGCGGCGAAAAAGGAGAGATCGGCATGGATGAGATCCGCGACAAAAACGCCGAGGGCGAAATCCTCGACATCTATACCCCACAACACGAGCGCACCGGACGCAGTGTGCGCCGGGGCGATCCCATCACCGGGGACGATCGCCTGCTGGTCGCCCATGTGTGCGTGCTCAACGGAAAGAATGAGTTGCTCTGTCAGCTGCGGTCCACGGCCAAGGGCCACTACGGCGGCCGCTGGGATCTGACCGCCGGGGGCTTTGTCCTGAGCGGGGAGGACCCCAAAATCTCCGCGCTGCGGGAGCTGGAGGAGGAGATGGGCCTTGCGCTGAAGCCGGAGGATCTGCGCTTCGTGTTTACCGAGCCCTTCTCGTATGTGCTGGACGATTACTTCCTGGCCCGGGCGGAGGCGGACCCCGCGGCGCTCACCCTGCAGGAGGACGAGGTGGCCGACGCGCGCTGGTTCAGTCTGGATGAGGTCACCGCCATGATCGCCGACGGACGCTTCGTGGATTACCCCATTGAGGGCATCCGCCGGGTCTTCGCGCTGGCCGCGGCGCGGTAGAAGGGGAGGGACTTCATGTTAATTCTGGTGTGCAATGTGGGCAGCACGTCCCTGAAATACAAGCTCTTTGACATGCCGTGCACGGACATTCTGGTGGAAGCAAAAACCGAGCGCGTCGGCCGCAATGACGCGATCTTTACCTATCGAAACAACCAAAACGGCTTTTCGGAAAAGCTGGAGGGACTCTCCGTTCCCGGCTATGCGGACGGGATCCGGCTGTTTCTGCGCTATCTGCTGGGCGAAAAGTCCGGCGCGCTCAAAAGCATGGACGAGCTGGAAGCCATCGGCTTCAAGACCGTGCTGGCGAAAGGCTACTACGGCGTGCACGAGCTGACAGACGAGGTCCTCGCCGCCATGGAGGCTTATGTCACTGTGGCGCCGGCGCACAATCCGCCCTATATTGAGGCGATCCGCGTGTTCCGCTCCCTGCTTCCGGACAAGCTGATGGTGGGCTGCTTTGAAACGGCGTTTCACACGACCATTCCGCTGTCCCGCCGGATCTACGCCCTGCCCTATGAGTGGTACGAACAGTACGGCATCTGCCGGCTGGGCTACCACGGCGCGTCTCACGGCTATATTGCCCGTCAGATCCGAAAGCGCGCGGGCGAACACTTCCGGCTGATCTCCTGCCACATGGGCGGCAGCGGATCCATCTGCGCCATAGAAGACGGAAAGTCCGTGGACACCTCCTTCGGCTTTTCCCTGCAGACCGGCATTCCCCACGCCAACCGGGCCGGGGACATGGACGCCTGTGTGATCCCCTTCCTGCTGACCCAGGGGCTGACCATGGACCAGATCATGGAGGGAATCGGCAAAAAGGGCGGACTTCTGGGTATCTCCGGCGTCAGCAACGATTTGCGGGATATTCAGGATGCCGCCGAGAACGGCAATGAGCGGGCCGGCCTTGCCATTGACGCTTTCTGCGATTCGGTGGTGAAATACATCGGCGCGTTTTACGCGGAGCTTGGCGGCATGGACTATCTGGTTTTTACCGGCGGCATCGGGGAAAACTCCGTGCTCGTCCGTGAAAAAATCTGCTCGCGCCTTTCCTGCCTCGGTGTGAAGTTTGACCGGGAAGCCAATCTGGCTGTTCGCGGAGAGGGCAGGATTTCAACATCGGATTCGCCTGCGGAGGTTCTGGTGCTTCCCACCAATGAGGAAGTCGGCATCGCGCAGATCATCCACGAAAAGGTCTCGGCGGGAGAACTGAGCCCCTAAGCCGCTGCAGAGACCGTTCCGACAAAACAAAAGGAGGCGCTCAACATGTGGAAAAGATATCTTGTTGAAATCGGCTATGGAGCCGATCTGCACGGGATGGATGGTATGGAGGCCGCTGCGCGCGCGGTCAGGGACGCCGTGTCCCACTGCTGCATGTGCGGCCTGGTGGAGACGCTGGGGGTCAAGGATCTGCGGTCTGAGATCCGCGTCAGCATGAAGATCGGCGCGCCGAATCCGGACAGTATTGACCCGGAGCCGCTGAAGAAGCTGCTGATCACCGACAATGTGGACGTGGAGGTCGTGCAGGGCGGCATGATGCTCAACGGAATCCACCGGGATGAGTTCGGGGAAGGGGATCAGATCATGATCGTGATCGCCGGACTGACCGTGTATGTGAAGGCCTGAAGGAAAGTGGGAGATGCGCGGAACACAGAACGGAGAGAGAGGAGCCTGAAAGCCTATGGAGCCGCCGATACAGGTCACCCTTGCGGCAAACGCCGGCGTTCTGCTGCGGGTCCGGAATACGTCCATTCTGATTGACGCGCTCTTTGCAGATACTTCCGGCTGCGGGCTGTCGCCGGAGACGAGGGAAAGGCTCATGTCCGATCTCCCGCCTTTTGACGAAGTGGATTACGTGCTGTTTACGCACCTGCACGAGGACCATTTCTCCGAGGACATGACCCGGACTTTTCTCCGTCGTCACACGGTGAAGGGGCTGATGCTCCCCGTGTCGGAGCGATTGGAGCGGCAGGGCTTTTTTGATTTTGTGAGAGAGACCGGAACTCCTTGTTCTGTTTTGTCCGGCCAGATCGTGAAAACCGTTTTTACTCTCTCGGACGAGGTGCAGGTTTCTGCGTTCCGGACCCTGCACCTGGACGAGAAGTACCACTACGTCCTGCACTTTTGCTATCTGATCGCCTGCGGGGGAAAAAGGCTCTTGTTTACATCGGATGCAGACTATACCCGGGAGACGTTTTCTTTTCTTGGGGAAGAGCCGCTGCGGGCCGCCTTTGTCAACCCCCTGTTCTTCAGCGATCTTCAGCGCAGGCGTTTCTTTCACGGCACGCTGCCGGCGGAGACGATCGTCGTGTATCATCTGCCGTTTCCGGCGGGAAACGGGGAACAGCTCCAACAGATGTTTTCCCGGAGCCTCCGTGCCTGGCCGGAGAGCGGACCGCCCGTCATTGTACTCGACCGGGAACTTCAAACAATTATGCTGTAATACGGCAAA